>Ga0247812_10000855_pt1 | contig 17430 bp, 19 predicted proteins | sample UWRJL149409B1_FD_178011 | JGI IMG/M metagenome (GOLD analysis project Ga0247812, IMG submission 178011) | Plant litter microbial communities from Arlington Agricultural Research Station in Wisconsin, United States - UWRJ-L149-409B-1 | ecosystem: Environmental > Terrestrial > Plant litter >...
AGTAACGCCTTGAGTCAAGTGAGGGGAAAATATGTAGAATGCTTCTATAAAACACTGCCTTAACCTTATCTGAAGCGCTACGCAACAAAGACTTAGTCCAGCCGAATGTAACATGATCTATTTCTGAACACTAATGCCGTTGGTGGAACGGACTTGCTAGCAGCATTAACATCAGCTGGTATCACTACCCTCATTTTTGAGCTTGGTGAATGATTGAAACAACATGCTAGACATGTTAGAGGATTTCAGAGGATTGGCCTTCAACTATCGCCATTGTCGTAGTCTCCGTACACAACATAAGTTTTCCGCCGGCCACCTACGGTTATCTCTTCGCAGCTCAGTTGGCTTATGCTGTATTATATTACCATACCGTTTGGAGTTTCTAATTCTTATAAATAATATCTCAAACATTCAGACTGGAATCGTGAAGTTTATCGTAAAGGAGAATATTATATCAGAATTTTTGAGCTTAGTATAGCACTTCGATAGTATGGAATGAACTGCCAAATTTTTGAAAACAAAACCATAAAACACACAACGTAAATTTTTATTTCTCACCAGCTTGAAATATTTGTTCAAAAGTCCCGTACCAAAAGTTTTCGGCAGTGACAGCAAAGCTATCTATTTGCGACGCGACAACATATCTTTTAGACGTCCAAGCCACTTATGCTTCCCGACCGCAATAGGATTTGCGCCGTCTTCTTTAATGCAATAATTCCTCTCATGAAACTCAACTCTGTCCTTCCAAACCATTCGAACCAGGTTTTGAAAGGCTGTATCGACATTCTCACCAGACCTCAATGACAATTCTAAATAGCCGCCTCGAATTCCCAGCTCTGTTGATAGTTGCTCTCCCTCAGCCGCCTCAACCTCGCGAGACTTTGAAAAGTCATTGTTAAGACCAATTAAAATCATTGGGTATTCCTCTGGAATTTCCGGGATTGATTTTGCTGCCTCTGATCTACATCGCGCCCATGCAACGTACTCCGCGACCTGGTTGAAGGAGGCTCTAGAGGTTATGTCGTACACAACTAGAACAGCATCATCTCTGATTGGGTTTTCTACTCGATATTTGGCCCTAGCATCTTCATCTGCGTCGTCTGGCAAATACCATGTGTTCGTGTCGGTGACCCACTCATGATCATCTACAGTAAGAACACGGTGACTAAGATCATCGGTCTCCATAGAACCCCACTGACCATCATTTCGATATAAATGTGGAAAGAAAGTCCTGGTTATGAACTGCTCAAGAATTAACAAATTGCAAAAAGGTTTGAACCATACACTCTATATGAGCTGAGACCTACTCTCCACAAGAGGGCATTTAACCCAACCCCAATACCACCTAGCAGAGCAACTCTACAGCTTGGAAACTTAGCGTTTGGATCTTGATAATATCCAAAGTATTTGGGCTTGGTTGTATCGGTCGTCATTGTTCAAAACCATGTCACCTTCCGACGCGGAGGTAGACCAGTGACCGACCTTCATAACCACGGCACTCGCTTATTTAAAAACGATGATCACGTTATGTTGGTTGGCTTCTCGTGTAATTTCTTGGTTAGTCTGAAGTGACACTCTTGATTATGAATTAACTCTTGCTCTAGTCTCGATGATTTTGTGTTTCCTCCCTTTACCTTTTGTTCATCGGTCACCTAAATATAGTGACGAATAAGATAGCCTTGGTTTTGAAAGTATTTTTGACTACCAGGTCATTTGATGTGCAGTTGGGCTGTAAGGAGATGAGATCATATGAAGAGACTAGTTAAAGTTGTGATATATTTATGCGGTGAGTGGGAGAGAATTCTGGGAAAGGCCAAAGAAAGTAGTCGAATGGTTAAAGTTGTATCGCGCCTAAGCTGGGGGGACCAGAAGATTCATAGACTACGAGTCATGTGAATATCTATAAAGGTTATGAAAGACGACACAGGGAAAACACCTTTAGGGCTATTACTATATTTCTACGCTTTTCTAAGAGGCGACCCACGTGACAGGGTTTCATGTACAACTGTATGGGAAAGAACATTTTAGATTTGCTTTTTAGATTCTCTACAATCTAGTTTTAATCTAGTTACCTAGAACTTTTTCTATACAACAGAACAACGCTGAAACGCTAGCAATACCTAACACCAAAAAATTAAATCAAAACAGATGGCCCTCTCCATCACCAAGGCCTGCGGAACAACCATACAGCCTCCTATCTCTGATCCCGTCAAAAACCATGGTAAAAAGACGAAACTCGGATCTATAGTGTGTTCCGAATGGTATCGAACGCCATGAGCCATGCATAAATGCTCCTATGCCGCATTTTTGGCGCCTTTGACGTTTTTGAACGACCCATAGTCAACAACAGTAGAAGGCATTGACCCCTCCTTGCCCTTCTCAGTACAATAAGCTGTGATAGAAAGCTTTCCGGATTTTCCGAGTAGTCCTTTTGGAATAGCCATCTGCGTCTCGGGCTCACTGCCCGACATGTACGCCAATCGAATTGTATCCACTGGGTTCCCGATATCCTTAATGTACTGCTCGGTGGCCGCTTTATTGAACCATAGCTTCTTGCGGTTAGGCACAACACCAGCCGCGGAAGGAATCCACATCTTGGGGATTGTGTCAAGTTTTGCTGAGGCAGCGTAGGCTACACATGTCCAATCTGTGGCGGATCCGGCCCATTGGCCTCGTTTGGGCGTCAGATAGATCCCTTCGCCGATTTGGGTCCCGATTCGATTGCCGCTGAAGGAAATTGTGTGGTCTTTGTTCCATAGATCAGCTTCGCCCTAGAGAGAGGGTATGTCAGTAATAGCAAGATTAAGGGCGGTGCTTTATAGTGGACAAGAAACCCGCAACAACTAGTGCATTTTATCGTCTTATCATATCAAGAATTGTTACAAACCCAAAGACGGCTAACAGTCTGGCTGCATCATGATGTTTGCATCATTCAATAGTGATCAGTATGCTGGGGATTTAACCCAACAAAATCCGACACATTGAAGAAATGGAAGGGAGGCTTACTTTGGCAACAGTCCGATAACCGATGATAACGGAACCAGCTGGGATAGTTGGAGGTGCAGGGCCAGCTGCAGCAGTTGGTTTGCTTCCTGGGGCAGCAGCTGAGGTTGGGGAGTTGGGAGGTTTGGGAGTGTTGGAAGATTTGGGGGTGCTAGGAGGGTTGGGTCCTTTGCCTGGACTGGGAGAAGTGCCAGGCTTGGATTTGACAACGGGGGCGGCGGCAACAAGTGTTGCACTCAGGAGAAGCGCGGACAGGAAGTTGGAAATAAGGACCATTTTGTATAGTAGGGAGAGTTTGAGAGTTTATGACCACTTTTAGATTGGTATGAAGAGGGTAGTTGTTCTAGAAAACTGTGGGTGGATATTGTTCGTGATAGCAATGTTGATTTGGACTGTTCTTCACCACAACTATATACTACTACGAATCTCCTAGATTGCGTGAAATCTGCGAGGAAGATGCTCTGCACTGCATCAAAATCCATCCTCATCGAAGGATTGAAGTCTTAGGCTATGCTGCTCGTACCCAAATCGGCGATACAGTAGCCGGTGGTAGGGTTTCCCATGGAGGACGGTCAATGCCATAGCTGTACCTCAGGCACGCAGAAACGTTGACATTATGAGAATCACGATCCTTCAAATCAGGAATATTCCTCAATAGCTAGCGTCACGGTGCTTGATGTAACTATCTTTGAGACACTAATTGATAAGATACCAATTGATGAGATACGAATCGATGAGCTTGTTGAGAATTCAAGGAAGTCCTGGCGAGCTGAACCGGCGGTGCAATGGAGCAGCCATCCTATTCTTACCTTCAGCTACGTACAAATATATATTTGGCAGTCCTGAGGATTAGGCCGTTGTCATCACTGCCCACCAAAGAGGACGATAAGCAAACGAAGATGAAGCTGTGTTAAATATATAGGATCAAGCCCGCAACCACGTTAGGAAATGTGTCGTGGGATCAAAAGTTTACGGTACAGAGTAGAAGGGACAAGCACAGTAAACAGTATGGCGTGGACGGGCCGTCCCATTCGTCGCTCCAGCTAAAAGTTAAGCTTATTGCAGCCCCCTGTCTAAACTAGCCTGCTCAGCCTCCACTCATCCCCCGCCAGTCCGGTGACTCAGCCCGGCGCGACACAGCAACAAAGTACGTTATACTTTCGTAAACACCACTGGAATAACAATGTACTACGTTGTGCTTAATTCTGGAGCCTGCTGAAGAATCCTTCACAGCCTCATTCCTCCTCTTGCCACCTGTCTGTAGCCTTTGACCGTGTTCCGCCATGTTATATTACTGAAAGAATGTCCCATACTAGTCTTCTACAACGCGACAACATACAATTCATACAATTGTTATGGTTGATACATCAAAGCCCATCATGACGGCCGAAACCATCAAGACCAAGGGAGATAGCAGTAGTGACAACAATACACAGACCCTTCTCTCTATTCTCTGCGCTGACAGCTGGCAATGGGATTCGGGGCTTGCGAAAGGCTTCAATAGCATAACCTTCCACGATAACTATACTGGCGAGGTACGTTATACCCTACCATAACATCTCGCTGAAGCCTTTCAGTGAAGATCAGAGTTCGTCTAATTTTTGCTATAGTTACTGTGTCGCTGTGAGAGTGGCATTTTCATCGCCGCCACTATTGGATGGAAACCCAAAGACCCTAATGCCCGCGTTTGGAAAGCTACCAGTACCGATCTGACGGATCACCTTAAGCCATTCGCCATCGAGATCACACTCCAAAAGACTCCTTTATCGGGCCCCGACATGGGTAACTCTGCCAAGATCAACGATGCACTTCTCACCGACGACGCTTTCCTGCCAAAAGTTTACACGTTGCAGCTGGAGAAAGGTCGATTCCGTACTCAGTACGATCGCTTCCTCCCTAATGAAGCAAGTTGGCTCGACAGCGCAAAGTGGCTTGTTGAGAAGGCGTTATATGGTGGGCAGAAGACGGCACCATGGTATGCGTACAAACTGACTTTTGATATTTCGCCGTATCCGCCTCGGAGCGAGTGGAAGAATACCGAGGGAGGGGGAGTGCCAGACGCCTTTAAGTTTTGGGAGTGGACTGAGTTCTATCGTGATGAGCTTCCTTAGGTGACATAAATTTGGGATTCATCGCGGGAGTTTGTTTGGTTACTCAGGAGGAAATATGATTCGCTCGCTCAACTAAATAGGTAGAGCACAATTGAATTCGACGGAAGAAATTTGAGCACGAAATATCTTTGAGCAAGTTCTTTTCTGTTCAATTTTATCACTTGCTGCTGTTTTTAAAGACTACATACACGCTGAAATTGAATATACTATGCAAGTCAAGGCCGATGTCTTGTCACGCAAGTAAAAGATCCCATCTTCTAACACAACAGATTCACAGAACACCAAATTCATTTGGACATATTGTCCTAGCCCGAATGCATATATTGGCGATACTACTCAGCTGAGTTCCCTGGACGTAGCAGGCTTTTGCAAATCGAACCCCTTTCTATTCACTTTTCCAACTCCTCAGAGCCCCCCAAATCTGCTCCTGAGTACTGTGTCAACAGATGGCAAAGATGTTACTGACTGCAAAGGCACTGGGCAACTATTCCTAGTACGTCAAGCTTTAGAAAATCCAATTGACTCGGAAACTCAGAGAGCCGCCTCTATGGAAAATATTTTTTCTGCATCAGTTGACTGCACAAAATTAACATAAGAATCGAGCAACAATAAAAAAACAAGGAATCGAATAGCAACATAAGATTTCCGAGTTCGTGATTGTTCGGAGCTGAGTACTAGACGGCTACCTACACGAAATATCATGTTTCTAGTTAGGCAGTCACATCAAGCACTCTATTGTATCGTAAGCCAAGCGAATGACTATCCATAAAGGGGGCAGGGCGTCATTAGCGAGCGAGTTTGCCGAGATAGTGGCTTGTGGAAGCTTACTAAAAATGTTTTGTTATTCTGACCACTTCCCATCTCCAACCTTAAAAAAAGCGTATTCGAAACATACGGCGGACATTCAACCAACTAGAGCACCGAGAATCTCTTCAAAATTTCGCCGATTCTCTTAGCAACAATGTGCTTATCCATCCCACTCACAAAGTCCAAATCAAGTCCCAAGACCCCGTAAGACCCCCACCATACGGTCACGATTTTGACATAAGTAACATATTAAGCTAGGAACGCTAAATCACAAGCAAAGCATAAAAAGGACTTGAAGCGAAACACATCTGGAGTGGATGTAGCTAGGTATCCCAACGGAAGGAGGGTGAATCCAAAGGCGAAGGAGGACGGATCAAGGTGGAGATTCGAGCCATTTGGCGCAACCCCTACTAGCAAAAGATTCTAAAAGGAGATGAAGACTTGGGCGATGGTGGCTTTACTTTCATGATGCTTCACATGAAATAGTTATATGCTAAGGAGTAAAATCCGAGAAGAGCCCTCGGTGCGTATTGACTTGGGTTACTAGACCAGGAGGATGAGCAGAGGGCCACCACAGTATGACGAATCTACCAAGCATATACAAACGTTTTCTTCAGCTACGGTGGTTTCATAAGAATTTTGTTGCACTCGGGCGTCACAGTAAACTATATGACGTGCAATTCAGGAGCAAGAATTAAAACAAGAGCAACTCGTGGTGTATATACCAAGCCAGAAGCGCTGGATACAAATGGGGTGTATATTTAGCTCAGAATGAGTACTACAAGGTGTCGTGTTATCCGACCAACCAGAGCTGATGCCATATTACCCCGCGCTAGGCTAGCGGCCGCTTGATGAGGCTGACGTTGTGGCGGCTGAGGCTGTGGTCTTGGCTAATTTTCCATTATCGCGACGTGTTCTAGTTCAAGTGTCCGTTTACATACAGCATTACGTTCATCACATCCACCATTCCAACTCTCTTGACATCTGCAATCCACCAAACTCGAAACTCTCAGGACCATATGCTAGACGGCGGCTACTGTTCACTCTGAAGTCTCACCTTTGAGGCGCTCACGACTCACAATGCATTCCACCATTGTTCGTGCTCAAAATGTCTTTGGATTCTTTACCACGGTCTGTTTCGCCGTTGCGGCTTTGATTGCATGTTCAGACCTCATCAATCCCCGAACCCCAAGCGCCAGTATAACAATAAAGGATGTCCAGGTGTATGTTCCCCGATTCAGCTCAGCCCGACTTACCTAACATTCTTCTAGTGTTCGCGGACGACCCCATTACTACTCTACGAAGAAAGAAGAATACGCCAACATCCGTTTCTCTCTCTCCGCTGACCTCACTTCCCTATTTACCTGGAATACCAAGCAAGTCTTTGTCTACGTGTCTGCTTCCTGGCCAAATGCATACGCGGAGAACAAAACTGCGCTCGTCAATGAGGCAGTGATTTGGGATACGATCATTACAAATCCAAGTGCAGATCACTTGCAGAATCTTGGACCAGCAGCTATGAAAAAATTGATCAAGAGTGCAAAGGGAAAAGCAATTGATCCAAACCGGTATGTCCATTTTCCACACAATAAGAACAACAGCTGATCCTATTGCACAGAGGTAAAATTGAATTAAAGAACCAGAAACCAAAATATCAGATTACTGCTCCTACAGGGAACGTAGCGAATACGGAAAATGTGGTTTTGAAGTTACACTACAACGTCCAGCCGTGGGTGGGTGTTTTGACTTGGACGCCACAAATGGAGATTTTGAAATGGAAGAAAATAAAGGGTGGTATGAGCAAGGTGTTTAGGTTACCGGCTATTAAAGTAAAAGAGGAAAAGAAGAAGGCTACCGCGGGGTCAACTGGTGGCCGGAAGTAGTTGAGGGTCACTGTTATCATGCAATCTGGACTGGAGTTCGGTGTTGAACAGATGATAGAATTATATAAGTTTAAGCTACGCTTGGTGAAAAGTGTGATTTCATGAAATTGTGTAGATAGATTTATCAGCATAAATATCCCGTCCCTTTTACCAAACAAATTCAAAAACAGCCAGAAAGCCAGACTTTAAGCCGCACATTCTAAAAAGATGGAGTCCACTCACCCACGGGCTTATAACCCTATAGGGTCATTGACTTATCTAGAGTCATAGTGAGAAAGATCATTCTCTTGGGACGGTATTCCTGTCTCGTTAGACGGGTCAGACCTTGGGGGCTGTATGTGTTAGTCCTGTCATAGCCCTAGGAGTCTGTTGATTTGTTTATCGGCACGGTCGAAATATGCAATCATAAAATGGGTTGGAAATAAGGTGGGAAGAATGTTTGGATTTTAATTGTACTGCAGTAAAAACCTTCTAGGCATGGTTATTTGGAGGCAAGAACATCAATATATACAGCTCAATATATACAGCTCAATGTTAATGTAAGTTCACATGATGTTTACTGAATTTGCCAACCAACATATCTTCCGCGATCATAACTTCTCTACCTGGCAATAATGCATCATTGTCATGACATGACCAACAAGACGCTCTCGAACCGCTCCCTGCACCTCTCTAGCTCATCATCAAACACCACCTCAATCCAAAAGACTTCTTTCACAGTCGCAACAACCGCATCCCAAGTACTCAGATTCAATTCTAACGCCAAAATGACCGTCATCTCTACGTACCATAGCCACTCAGGCTTGTTCCAGCTCTCCAAAAGACCAACCACAACGGTCCAAAGTAACATAGGTTCTAAAGACTTCAGATAGACTTCCAAGCCACCGTGTAATAGCAGCATCTTGAGTTTCGTGACAAACAGCTTTGTCTCGACACCTAGTTGACCGGATATTTGCCGAAGCTTACAGAGAAACAAAATGAGTCCAAGACGAGTAGCTTCTTGCATTACACCCCAAGCATCCGTGACGGGAAATGAGTTCCCTACTAGAGTATGGAGGATGGGATCAATCCAGTATGTTAAGAACTTCACGTTTTTCCATCTCTCGTTTCTGGCCGCTTTGTATTTGGTAAACTCGATTGCGACGCGGATATCATAGAGCGCTTTATTCAGTAGGTGTGTATCAATAATTAACCACCACGGCATTGAAATTTTTGATTGATCGGGGAGTTGGGACTGCAGCCTTTCGAGGATATCTGACCGGAATCTACTGCCGATATTTTCGGGGAACTTGAATCGGGGACGAGTGTCTCGCCGCAATGCCGCGGACAGATCTACCCTAAGGATGAAATCAGCACGGAAGCCCGAAATGCCGCTAGTGTTATTTGAAGTCACAGACATACCCAAATACCATGCATCTCAACGACGGATTTTGATTCAGAGTGTCTATACCTCCCCGAAGCTGAATAATTTTGGCCAGCCCACTAATATGAATGTCAAAGCCGGAAAAGTCTTCCCGGTACACCTTTACCAAAACACACCATTAGCTCTCAAAAAGTGCATTTAACAATAATCCAGCTTACATTATAACAAATGAACCCAGTGATGCTAAAAACAACGCTCTCACTTGTACTATTCGTCGGATCGGACAACTTAGCATTAATCGCCTTCAGTGCAAGTGCATGGTATCTTGCCGAAATCGGATTGTTGAGGTCTCTGCCATTTGCCCAATGTAGATCAAGTGAGACATTGGCCAAAAACTGATGGAAAGATGTTGCGTCCTTGCTTGCAGTCGGCAACCACGTAGTCTTGAAGGTAAGGGAGTTAGGGCTAGCTTCAGAGTTGACTAATCCAACAATGGTGTGTAAGCTAACTCCCAGGGGTAGCTGCGGCTTGGTTGCATATACATACCTCGATCGAGCAGCCACCTTTCACATGATGTTACGGGTATTGGATACTGCGCAAATGGATCTACTCGACCAGCCCCAAGCATACTCGTCGGGGTAGGTAATCCCCAAAGGATCTCTTGTGTAACCTCGACTTCGGACTCAGTAAGGGTAAAAGGAACTCCGAGATCCGACTTCTGTTCAGCCATTTGCGACTGTTGGTAATTCTGGTAGAGAAAGTTACCAGGATTATCACAGTTCAGGGGTGGAGGGAAGGTCTTGTCATGGTGCAGTTGTGCAAAGTCGGTTGGCAAGTGAAGCTCAACACGATTCCTAACAACGATTCTTCTTGCTTTCGGAAGATCTTGTTTTAATCGCTCCCGGATGAGTTTATGACTTTCTGCTGTTGAAGGCAGACCGGCAGGTTGTAGCTTTGGCTTGTGCCTCTTTCTTTCCGCCATAGATTGATGGCTGTTTGGGGTTACCAGTAGTAGCTTTATGTGCTTCGGTACGAGTACCGTATCCCTGAATTTGTACTATATTCCGTGGACTAGAGCACCTAGTTCCCAATGCTATTTAATGCAAACTCAAGTTTGCCTCTTTGAAGCGATAGCTTACCAACAAGCAGCTAAATTGGGTTAAAAGTGGGTAGTAGTTGGACTTGAGCAGCGATAGTCTATCTGCGCTTAACGTAGCTAGGTTTACTGGGTAGTGGGCATTATTAAAGTCCTTTGTCAAGTGTAGAGATTCTAGGATGTCTTAAGTGTTGTTCTGCTTATGACAAGATTTTAGGGCCATGGTTGCAGGAGTTGACGGGACACACACTGATTAGTCATCGGCTTGAATGCACCCTAGTGACCACCAAATGCTGTCCCCATCAACATCGTGGTGCACGCCACTGATGTTTACATTTTATATTTCACAAGCGCGGTATTAGAATAGGTCTACTGTGATCCCAAGGGTGGGTATCCTGAGTTCATTCAGCACCGTCGGGAAGACCTCGGATGTCACAAAATATCGGAGTCTATGGGGCCTGGTCATAGCTAGAGGATGCACTACTTTATTTAATTGCCCATCCCACTAAAATTCTTCAATTTTGAAAATTTGAATTGCTTCTAAGAAAGCACAGTGGTGAAGTATTGTATTAGCGGAGCACTACTCAGGGTTCTCCCCAAACCGATCAGAATCGTGACTGGATCATGTATATACATCTCGTTTAGTCAAGCATCTTTATTTAGTAGAGTGATGGAATAAGTTGGGGGGTTTTAAGCCTCGTTGTAGGTTAGTGCTATTACCGTATATACTTCAAGTCAATCGCGGTTACTTATCGTTCACCAGGTAAACTAAGCCTTCAGCACACCCCGATAACGCATTCCACCCTCCTGTAACTTCTTCAAAGCTGTGTTGATTCCCTCCGTCGACATCGGATACTCTTCCAAAATTGGCTTCACGCCATGCTCAGCAGCAAAATCCAACATTTTGTCTACACTATCTGGAGTTGAAGTACAGCTGCCTACAAATGAGAGTTCCTTCAACAAGAATATGTTGAATGGTATAACCAAGTCCTCAGTACTAACAGTAAGAGGGTAGATTTTCCCAAAGGGTTTCATAATCTCCAAGTAACTAGAAATTGTCAATAGGTATATCCCTAATAAAGTGTTTTTAACTTACGGAGCCCATTTTGGATGCTGGCTGGTAGTGACGAATAAGTGATCCAACTTATCCTCCAGTTGGAAAGCCTTGACTTCTTTGGTAGCAACAAATTCATTCGCACCAAGTGCCAAAGCCTCATCTTTCTTCGCATCTGTCCCGGAGAAAGCTACCACCTCACAGCCCCATTTTGATGCAAATTGTATAGCTAGATGTCCCAACCCTCCGATTCCGACAACACCTACACGCTCACCAGGTTTGACATGTCTCAAGAGCGGCATGAAGACAGTTTGACCGGCACAGAAAAGCGGTGCTGCTTCTGCGTCGCTAAGATTTTCTGGGATACGATGTAGAAGTGTTTCCGGCCAAATGGAATGTGTTGCGAAGGATCCTTGATCAAAATCACTTCCTGCAAAATATCGAGCGCCTTTGGTGCAGTGCATATGTGTGCCTCTTTTACAATACTCACAGACGCCGCATCCGTCCTTGACGTAACCAAAACCTATTCTTTCCCCTCTGCCAAATTTCAGCTTATGTTTTTTAGAGGAGGCACGGGATATTATAATCGAGGATTGACTTACATTTTCCAGCTAGCTTTCACACCGTCACCAACAACTTCTACAACACCGACACCTTCGTGCCCGAGCACCATATCGCTGTTTAGCCCGTGCAGATCCGTCCCACAGACGCCCGAAGAAGTGATACGAATCAAGATTTCATTAGCCTTCAGCTCTCGAGCTTTGTAGCTGCCTTCTACCACTTGTCCACTAGAAGATCCATGGAAAGTTTTGAAACCTGGAGATGCAACCATGATGATGGTCTCACGATGAAAGTGCATTAGAAAAACGGGTTGAAAGGTAATTGATAGTAAAATTGTGTGGTAAATCCTGAAGACAAGTGAATTAAGCGGCGTAGTGCCCTACATTTATCGATTTGACAACCCGGAGATACGGAGCTTTTTTTTGCCTTCCCTTCTCCGAGTCTCTTAGTAACTCGTGTTGGATTTCCTGATCTTTGGGCAGCTAATATCTCAGTGGATCTTCAATCTACAAAAAGCAATGCTCGTTCGTGATTCTTAAGATTCCTATCACTGATCCATGCAGGCAATATGCAGGCTAGCACCTATGTCATTGGTGGTGTGAAGTGGGAACCTCGGGAAATCTGTGCCAAGGACTTCGCCTAACCGATAGATCCGAACACAGCCAATGAAATTTGCTCCAACCTGCATAAAGGTGCATGCAACCGTCGGCCTAGTGCAGCGTACCCGCTTCTAAGACTAAGGAGAGATGGAGGACGGAAGAATAGATAACCCCAGCTGAGTAATTAGATTTTTATGTACAGACGCCGTGTATGTAATACAGCGCATGTGAAGCCTAAATTCATGATTCTCTCCTTGTACCTCCGTTCTTCATAAGCATTCTCATATCAAGAACTGTGCAGGAAAGCGCTATCATTAATCATCATCTGCTCAATCGCATGTTCATAGAGTCCCAGGCTGGCTCAAAGCAAGGCACTGGATCTAGATTCCATTGCTCTACAGCCCCTATCTGGATCCTCAATTTTCCAACACCTTCCTTAAAGCCTATGTAAACGAGGCACAGGTATATTTATATTTCTAAGTTGTAGTTGACTGACGCTAATCAACCACGTGAAAGTATGATTTTACATGCCATTCTATCCATCTGACTTTTTGCTTCTGTTTGAATCAACATTACGAAAACCCTGGCTGTCATATTCTTCTTATCAAATCATGCGTTCACGCTAGTGAAAATATCTATTGTCATCGACCGCTCGCAGATTGATTGTGTCTTTCCCTGTATACACCACCGGGTTGAAGTATTGGATATGGTTAGAGGAAGAGTACTGACGCATCTGTGTTAAACATCAAGACTGAGGGTTCTAAAAGCCGATGTTTGATGAGTTATGACGGCGCACACGCAAGTATTAAATTTCTGGGAACCGCCTCTTCTTACGGGACCATTAACAATACGGGAGAGAAGCACGCATAGGCAAGACAGAAGAGATATCAGTGCAGTACTGTACTGATTTAATCGATTCACTTTGAATACAGGGCACCGCTACGTTTACTCTCGCGTATGTTCTCTTTATATTCAATGGCAACCGTTGAAAGTGTCAGCTACGTACGGGGAGTTGTTGATATACAGTTTGAAGCTCAAACAAGTCACATGACTATGATTTATATCAGTTATTTTCTTGCACATACGGAAGTTAAGTCCTATCAAACTAACACAAAACAGACCAGGAAGACCCTCTCAGCCTCCTCCTCTTTGCAACTAATGCTCCTTTAACTCCTACGAATGCCGAATGGATGATGCTTCAGACTCCCGAGGACCCCAAAATACCGGAAGATATGTATTCCGGAGACACTGTTGCGAGCGACTGTTATGCGTTGAAGTATGTTTGCTGGAGGAAGCACTGCATAAACTAGCTCCAAAGTGCTTGTCTTCGTCCCGCTTCCCACTGTGCCGGTTGCACATCTTGCCACAAGGGTATCTGTTCTATTCATCACTGTTCGAGTAATAGTACCCCGGCCTTAAATCCTTTTTGCCGCGCCAGGTCAATCGGCTTGTTGCCATTCGTATCCGCTTTATCACGATCCGCTCCATTCTCAAGAAGGAATTTAAGCGTCTCCTCGCACTCTCCCTTCACGGCACTGTGCAGAGCCGTACCGAGCCCATTGGAAGCATACTCTCTATACACATCGGGGAGATACTCAAGTTCGACTTGGTTGATCGGGAGTCCAGCCTCGTGAACGAGATATGCCATGACTTCAACACGGCCGGGCAGGCGGCCGAGAGCAGCGTTCTGTAGTGCGTCCGTCTTGGCGTAGTCAACATCGTACTCTCGTAATAACTTGATCACCGACAGTGGCGCCCAGCACCCGGCCACACTCGCGACATCGTGATCCCGCGCGGCCGTTCGGCGGGTGGGATCTGCGCCATGGTCGAGACACCATCTGGACTGTGCTTCTGAGCTGAGCACCTCTCTATAGGACTAGAGTTAGTATAAAAGCCGTAAAAAGAGATAGCTATACTAGAAAGTATTATAATGGTCAACGACGTGACGTACTTCAGTATAGAATACGTGTTATTGCCTAGCACGGGACTATTGATATCCCAGCCCTTCTCTAGGAACAGCTCCAGAATAGCCCACTGTTCGCACTTGAAAGCGGCTCTCACGGCGGCCGGACACACGATGCAGCCATGCTGTTCGATGAGACACTTGACGATGTCCACTTGTCCTGCCTCGGCGGCCGTGGTAAGCACCCTGTGCAGTACGACTGCCTTCGCATCTGGAAGGCAGTCATGGCACTGAAGGCTAAGCTCGAGCATGCTGAGCTTTGCACACTTCACACTTCGAACGGCATCCCATTTTCGCATAGCGGATGTAAAGCCTTCCATATCTCCAGCCGCCGCAAGAGCCTTGAGCTCTTTCAAGACGATTGCACCCCGTGCACAATCCCAAAACCAAGCGAACATGTTAGTAACGAGTGTTTGGGGGGGGTTCTTGATAGAAATGTAAAGTTAGCAGTAATGAAGAAAGTTCGTGAGAGGTGCGCACGAGTAAATGAAATGGGCATTTATGATTGAAACCCCAAAGTTCTTCGTTGTAGCAGTAGACTTAAATTAGTTTATTCCCCAATCTTACGTAACTTCATCCTTACGACGGACGGGGGCTCAGCCTTGTGCTCAGCCTTATAACTCGTATGTAGCTCCCTCAAAACCTCTGCTACTCGAAGTCCTCGTAAAATAGTGAATAAAGTAATCCATAAGTCAACCGATCATCCTACAACTCCTAGCAGAATGAGCTTTATATAGCTAAGGAATTTAAAACTCACTATCTGACTTGTAGATTACATTTATAAGCTAATCAAGCTTTCCCACTAAGCTTACTTGTATAACTTAAGCTTGTCTCAAATCGAGAATGATGTAAGACGTCCCTTCCGTCCGCGACACCATCATTGGTTGATTATACTAGAGAATCATTCACAGTTTCCAAAATACCTACTGTGCCAGCTTGCCATGGAAATATTCCAGCTTTTCCCTATAGACAAAGTCGCTACGAGTTCTTAGCCACGATTCCTCGGTCGTGTGCCTTCTTCCCTTAGGAAGATTGCAAAGCAACCTATAGTCTATTTTGTCCAAGTATACCTAGAGTAAAAGATATAAAACCCGAGATCATTTACCATGCTATTGACTTTACAAAAAATCATACAGTATTCACATTTTACAACATTCTAACAGATCTTGACTGACCAACTTTCGCGAACCTCAAACAACGTTACATATGCAAACATTGAATTGACAAACTTCCAATATCTCAACCTTCCAATATTCCTTACTACTACTCCAGTCCCTTTTTCCTTTGTTAAACACTCTCCTAACCATGAGCACCATGTTCAAAACCAGTGGTATAGCCAGATTCCTGGCTATGCTCTTTGCATTGGGCATGTTCTTTGGTATCTGTGCTGCAGTGCCCACACCAACCAGGTAAGTGATCCGCTCTACTGTACTAAGATGAACTTTCCAGCTAACTAGAGTATTAGCGATGTCTTTGGAGACAACCAGCTCGACGCCCGCGCAAATTTAAAGAATGTACAGCTTGTCAGGATGGGCCAAACGGAATTCCTCCCGCTGGTGAAAGGCAAGAAGTATGGTTCTTATGGATTCAACTCTTGCATAGGTGTTCTGATTTACGGCAAGGAGGGTGCGCTTATTGGCCACTACCCCTGTAGCCCAGAACAGATCACAGATTCCGGTCCATTGGGCGGAGCCAACGTGAACCCAGGGGCTGCTATTCATGCTATCCCAGCTAAGCTTCGTGGCCAAAGACTCGGAACCGGCGTTAAGTCCTATATTTTTGCCCAGCAGGGCACTTCCCAGACTAGGATTACCGATCTAGCGAATATCATCACTGGGCAAGGTCTCCCAGCGCCAAAAGTTAAAACGTATAAGGCAGTGACCGGAGACCAGGGAGCCGGTTTCATTGTCGATGTTGGCAAGTACTTAGGTACCTCTGTCGATTGGCAATTTCAGTAAGAAGGCAATATGGAATGCTCGTGCTGTGCTAAGTTGTGAATGCTGTGATGCGCGGTGCGGATATCTGGAGCAAAAACGAGAGAAAAGTACTTGCTATAGAAAGGGGAGAGGAATCGGAAAGGGTTTGGAGAGTGTTATGGCCCCAGGCACAACCCCGCTACGACTGTACTTAGATATCTTCAAATCATGAAGATCCTTCTTCTCTAGACTAGACTGCACGTATACAAGATCCTTTTTCTACCTAATGGAGGCTGGTTTAGACATAGCTTCTAAGAACCACGTTGTATATCGCGAACTACTACTCTCCATTACAGCAGAATGTACGTAGGCTTGAGGACTAAACCTTCGAAGAACTTTGGCAGGCTTAGATCTACATCAGGGCCTAAGTATAGATGCTGATTCTGGTGTGTTTATCGCCTAAAGCTCGTATATCTGGAAATTCACCGTTCATGATGTTAATACAAGTGGCTTACCAGACCAGTACAACACTCCAAGCCCACTGTAATTAATCCTTTGAACATATTTATCGGGATTAGTATATTATGTCTGCTATGGGGATTATCTATAAAGTACTGTCTATCTACGCTCAATCAAAATATATCATTTGATAGTATCACAATCATATTACAACCATATTACAATAATCTCCACTAAATTAATTAATCACCAAACCTGGGAGAGACGTTCTGCGGGAATAGACTTTTCTGGGCGTTCCTTCGAATCATCTTAGTCTGGGATACCTAAAATTTAATTGAAATGGCAACCTGATGTTTACGTCAAGTGTTGATTCCATTGTGGTAGAGTTGATGATGAGTCTGGAGGCAATGGAATGTCTGTCACTGGACTGGCCTCGGCAGCTTCCACGCCAAATCCGGGGTCTATGCCGATCTCTTGGCTCACTGGCTCACTGTGTACCTGTGTATCACGAATAAACAATGTCCTAATTGATTTAAATACTAAGTCAATGATTTATTTGCTGTGTGTTAAAAGATATACTAATTGAAACCTAGCTCCAGCCTGAGTTTAGTATTC
>Ga0247812_10000856_pt1 | contig 17428 bp, 16 predicted proteins | sample UWRJL149409B1_FD_178011 | JGI IMG/M metagenome (GOLD analysis project Ga0247812, IMG submission 178011) | Plant litter microbial communities from Arlington Agricultural Research Station in Wisconsin, United States - UWRJ-L149-409B-1 | ecosystem: Environmental > Terrestrial > Plant litter >...
TATACGTATTTCCCTAACTCCCATAAGCAAGCATTACTTTATCACAGGAGAAAGTTCGGAATAAAATTCCAAGACCAGCAAGGAAAGTACACATCAGATGTATGTGGGGATTACAAAGGGGGTGAAAAGTCGTATCATATCTGGGCTTTCGATATTGGAAGCCAATTGAGGATTATAGAATGAGGAGCACGACAGAAATAAAGCTTTGTTAGGTTGAGAATTTTGTGTTTTAAGTTTGAATTTGTTTATATACTTGGATGGAACGCCTGTCGGATTGCTTGAAACACCTCTAGACTCCTTTGCGCCGCGGGCTCATTCATTAAGTATTCGTAGGGTATTGCCAGGATCCACTGCTCTCTAGATCTCAACTAGGCTTCTGGTTCGTCATGCTGTAATTGTAGAATTAGTTTATGGATTACTAATGGGTGGAGTGTGATATACCTCTTCGAACAGCACTAGTACTGTGCCTGCCTTACAGATATCCTATATGGTGGTCAGCTTCGATGGCCTTCACAATAAAACCACAATACGTACCCCTTCTTTATGGACAAGCTTGGCGATCTTCCCCTTTTGCGGAGATCGGATTATGGTTTCCATCTTCATGCTCTCAATCCTATACAGAAAATCAGACCAGCGCATAATAATCCTCAGATATAACTTACACAACCAAAGCTTGGTCTTTCTCGACCTCATCACCCTCCTTGACCTCGTTCCTCAATACTTTGCAAGGCATAGGTGCAAGAACACTATTCGCAACATCTTTCAAACCCAGTGCTTTTTCATACCAAGTAGGTGTTGCAAGCGTTAATTGTGTCTGTTTACCTTTTTGAAATATGGTGATTTTGTCGCCGTTTGTGATTATCGTGCTTTCCACTCGTGTATGAGGAAAGAATGTTGATATTGAAGGAGATTGTGGTTCGCATACTACATTGGCATAAGATTCATTGAGTCCGGCACCGTTTACGCCAACATCGAACAGTTTGCGCCCAGATTGGTTGATGGTAACGGTGATGGGTTCTCCGTCTACATCGCTGGTGAGGAAAGTAAATTTCCGTTGGTTTTTGGAGCCGAATCCTATAGCTGCTCCATGAGGACCATGTGTGATACTTGCTGAGAGTTCTTTAGCTAGAAGCCCTAAAGCAGCTTGTGCAAAGGTTTCTGGTTCGATGATCTCAGGAGCAAAAAGCTCATCGTTGTGTTTTTGAATGTACCCCGTCTCAACATCACCGTTGATGAATGCAGGACTCTTGCAAATTTTCTTCAAAAACTCAATATTGGTACTCAACCCAACGACTTCGTAGTCTTGCAGAGCAGCATGTAACTTGCGAATCGCAACTTCACGGGTCGGTCCGCTGACGATCAACTTTGCGATCATGCCGTCATATGCAGAAGAAACAGTATCACCTTCGATGAAACCAGCATCGATGCGAACACTGTCTGATAATTGTGGTGTACGCAAATGAATCAGTTTTCCAGAGTCGGGCATGAAATTTTGGCTAGGGTTTTCAGCATAAATACGAGCTTCAATAGCCCATCCTCGCTCTGCTATACGTTGCGCGATGGTAGCCTGATCCAATGGTAATGGTTCACCGGCAGCAACTTTGAACTGCCATGAGACAAGATCTTCACCGGTAATGACCTCGGTTACTGGATGCTCTACTTGCAGTCTCGTGTTCATTTCCATGAAAAAGAACTCATTAGTGTCATTGTCGAAAATAACTGTTCGTCGTTAGCCAACTCCCGAGTCAGAATATGTGTATACGTACATTCGACCGTCCCGGCACCTTCATACCCAACCGCCAGAGCTGCCGCTCTTGCTTTCCCCCATAAATCCTGTCGAATATCTTCCGCTAGATTTGGGGCAGGGGCTTCTTCAAGAATCTTTTGATGTCTTCTTTGTAGACTACAGTCTCGCTCTCCCAGCGCCACAGCATTCCCATGCTTGTCTGCAAAAATTTGAACTTCAATATGTCTCGGAGTTCCAATGTATTTCTCCACGAGCATGACATCGTCTCCAAATGAGTTTCTGCCCTCACTTTTCGCGCTCTCTAATTTGTCTAAAAACTCATCCTTATTCATAGCTATTCGCATACCCTTCCCACCACCCCCTTTCACAGCCTTTACCATGACGGGAAATCCAATCTTTTTAGCTTCCTCCAGAAGATATTGTGGATCTTGGTTTGTTCCATGGTAACCTGGTATACATGGAACACCAGCTTGAATCATAATGTCTTTACTCCTCGACTTATTTCCCATTGCCTCAATCGCTTTCCATGGAGGACCAATAAATACCAGTCCCTCTTCCACACATCTCTTCGCAAAAGCCGAATTCTCACTTAGAAATCCGTAACCGGGGTGCAACGCTTCACAGCCCTGTTCCTTCGCTACAGATATAATTCGTTCTCCATCAAGATATGCATTCGCCGCACCTAAATTCACCGCGAAGGGACTTGAAAGTGCGTGCTGGGACTTGGCATCCGGGTCTGTATAAATAGTTGTACACCGTACGCCGAGAGCTGATGCAGTACGTCCAACTCGCAGAGCTATCTCACCACGATTGGCTATAAGGACGGATGTTATGGGCGTGGAGGGAGAGGTTGTAGTGGAAAGATGGCGGGGGTGGGAGATGAGGAGGGCTCGGGCAATTGCCCTTGATCTTGAAGCTGGAATCATTTGAAATACATGAGATTATTGAGTCTGGAGATTTCAATTGCAAAGTAATCTTTCCTCGAACTTTGAGGAAGACAATAAGTGTCTATGAAAGTCGGGTCCTCGGTATCTTGAAATCTACAAAGCCGATACAAGGCGCCCGCCAAGGAATGTGGGGTATGGAGTACTAGTAAGCCGAGGCGGGCATTCTGCACGTGATATGTAGCTTCACCAAAATACTACCAGACCCTGTAAACTATACAAAAAAGCAGAATTGCATTTTTGCATTAGTATATCATATCGTTAGACACAATGCGATGAATGCTGGATTTACAAGTGACTGGACGTAAATTTTAGGAGGAACCCACCTATTTATTTCGTACTTTGCAACGTATCCATTAGTTCTTATAAAAGTACTTTCGATAGAATCACCTAGATTTCCACGCACTCCGATCAAAATATCCACCAATATGTTTTTGCCGGGAGTTCAGTGAAAGAAAGGGGGGAAAGGGGAAAGTTCAATATCTTTACACTTGGGCATAGGAGATTAGCGGACTTTATTTCCACATCACATGTGGCATAATCTATTGTTTGATCCCAATGTTATGCAATAATAGAGCAGGGAAAGAAACAACCTACTTCACTTTTAACCGGTTCAATTAAAAACACATTGCATTTAACCTCTGGCTGACTATCTCGACTATCGACTTCAGGAACCTAGGCGGGCCCGCTTTAATTTGGTACATCGTACCCACCCAGGCCAGGGCTTCTTTAAGCGACACACACATGGCAGTATAGAAAGTAGTTATCGAAAAGTACTTTCACAAATCAGCTAAAAGCCTTATGGTTCTATGGTGTATCGGTAGCACGTTTGGTTTTGAAACAAACCTCCAGAAGAGCTGGGTTCGATTCCCAGTAGAACCTGTTATTATGTATTACACATATCCCCTGTCTCAACAGAGGAATTTCCTTTTTTGTCTTTCTTTTTTGCTTTTCCTCTCTGGAAAAACACAAGTGGTTCACCTTCAAAATTTGATTCTGCCTACTGCAGATTTTTCTTTTGTCACGGGTGTCTTTCTACCTTATCAAGTCTATTGCAAAGGCTTTCAACTTTTCCACATCCGCCTCATTGCCAAGGATGTCTGTTTGTTACTGCGGGGGCTTGGGATTTGGGTAGCTTAATTGATGCTGTTCATGACTCATGACCAGATGATGCGACGAAAAGCCTTACTCACTGAGACTTTCTTATTGGTTACAAAAGGACTATATATGTAGAGAGTGCGATCACATCAGAGTCCAGAGACATATACTTGTTTGTATATATCATGATTCATTGGTATTTGCACCCGTCTACATTCTAAAAACTCCAAATTTTGTTTCCGCAGGCTCATTCTTTCCTCCCAAAGCAGCCATCAAACTCAACCCCAGAACTCTCCTAGTATGGCTAGGGGGGATAACTCCATCGTCCTATAATTATAATTAGTACCATGTTTGTAGACTTGACACAAAGAGACTTGCCCATAATCTCGCAGATGAAAACACCGCTTCACTTTCCCTCTCTATCCTAGCCTTGAGTTCGGGGTCTACAGCCTTGCCCACAGTTTCCATTACCGCTGTAAGCTGCTCGCTACCCATAACACCAATTTTGGCATTTGGCCACATCCATAGGAATCTTGGGCTGTAAGCTCGCCCACACATCCCATAGTTTCCAGCACCGTTGGAAGCACCAACAACAACAGTGAACTTTGGAACGTTGGCACATGCTACAGCAGTAACAAGTTTAGCACCATTCTTAGCGATACCCTCTCGTTCAGCATCTGTACCAACCATGAAACCACTAATGTTTTGAAGGAATATTAACGGAATCTGTCGCTGGCAGCAGAGCTCTATGAAATGAGCTCCTTTCAGAGAAGACGTGCTGAATAAAATGCCATTATTGGCAATAATACCAACCTTTTGACCATAGATGTGAGCAAAGCCAGTAACAAGTGTACTTCCATAGTCACGCTTGAACTCAGAGAATACACTACCATCCACTATACGCGCTATAATTTCATGAATGGGAAGAGGTCGTCGTAGGTTGGTGCTAGCGATACCAATAAGCTCTTCAGGATCGTGAATAGGTTCCTCATAGGATGTGGGTGCTGGAAATTCTTTCTTCGGCCAATTCAAATTGCTGATTGACCGTCTCGCAAGAACCAAAGCATGTGCATCATCTACTGCGAGGTAATCGGTCACCCCAGATACGGAGCTATGCATCTTTCCGCCTCCTAAGTCTTCTGCACTTACTACTTCACCTGTAGCTGCCTTGACTAAAGGCGGTCCAGCGAGGAAGATGTGGGCTTGACCGTCGACGATAATACTCTCGTCGGACATAGCTGGGACATATGCACCGCCAGCAGTACATGGCCCCATGACAACTGCAATTTGAGGTATGCCCATTGAACTCATTCTAGCTTGATTGAAAAATATTCGTCCAAAATGATCTCGGTCTGGAAAAACGTCTGCTTGGTGAGGTAAATTTGCGCCGCCCGAGTCAACGAGATATACACAGCTATTGAAGTTAGTTTAAAGCGTGCATATAGTCAATTATACTCACGGCAGATTATTCTCTTGAGCAATTGCTTGTGCTCTCAAATGCTTTTTGACCGTAATTGGATAGTAGGTCCCTCCTTTAACAGTGCTGTCATTGGCAACAATCATACATGTAACTCCTTCAATAACTCCAACTCCAGTTATAATACCTCCAGCAGGGACTTCTGCTTCAGGATAAACCTCATGACCCGCCAAAGCTGATAGTTCTAAGAAAGATGTGCCAGGGTCAATCAAAGCCGTAACTCTATCTCTTGGCAGCATCTTCTTTCTCGCAATGTGCTTCTCTCGTGCCTTAGGTGGTCCTCCCAGCTGTATCTTCTTAGTCAACTCCTCCAGCTTCGCCATGACTTCTCCCATCTGTCTTGCATTCTCTTTGTATTCTTCGGAGCTAGCATCGACAATTGTAGGTAGTACTGATATTGCATTGGCTTGATTCGGGGGGCAATGAGTTGCAATACTTCTGGCGGGGGTCTTTCGAAGCGGGGTGATTTTATGAGGCCGTGTAATACACCGTGAGAGCTTGAAGGCTTCTCTAGAGACCCTAAATGTAGACATCTTGGTTTGGAATGAGCTACAAAAGTAGCAAAGATAGTTTCAATGTTCTACATCAGTGCTGGGGCTTTGTATACGAATGTCTTCCTACAACGCCGAGGTAATCAAGCGCATATTCACGGCTTCCATCGGGACTTGGCATGAATCCGGGGTATGAACATTCCCCCATGTCTTCTTAGCAGCACTTATTTGACTTCAAGTCTAATTATGTAGTCTTCTACCTTCTTCATTCATAATGTCTTCAAATATGGCGACGGCAAGGAGCTTGAGATTTCTGGCTACTCGCCCAATCAGCCGCACAGCGTGCAAACCCCAAGTACCGATATCAATGATCCAGCAAAGAAACGCTTCCTCCAAACACCCAAAAGGTTTCGAACCACCTACCGCTACAGACCTGGCGGAGCTACGTGAAAGAGTCCAAGAGTTCACTCGTAGAGAGATCCCAGAGGAACTCGCAGCCAAAACGGATAAGACCAATGCGTTTCCAAACGAGATGTGGCAGAAATTGGGTGACGCGGGGTTCTTGGGCATGACGGCGGACGAGGATGTTGGTGGGTTAGCAATGGGATACCAGGCACATTGTATAGTTATGGAAGAGATATCCAGAGCATCTGGATCGATCGGCCTAAGCTATGCTGCACACTCTCAACTTTGTGTGAACCAGCTGCAACTAAATGGCAACCAGGAACAGAAAAAGAAGTTTTTGCCAGGTCTTATTGCCGGAACAAAAGTTGGGGCATTGGCTATGTCAGAAAGCGGTGCTGGTAGTGATGTTGTTAGTATGAGGACGACGGCAAAGGCGGTGGATGGAGGCTATGTTCTTGATGGGACCAAAATGTGGATCACAAATGGACCTGATGCCGACTTCATCGTTGTTTATGCAAAAACAGAACCTGAGAAAGCGTCGAAAGGTATCACTGCATTTATTGTGGAGAAAGAGTTCAAGGGTTTTAGCTGTGCACGTAAGCTTGATAAAATGGGCATGCGGGGCAGTAATACTGGCGAATTGGTATTTGAGGGTGTCTTCGTACCCAAGGAGAATGTGCTGGGTGAGATAAATCGAGGAGTGAAAGTTCTGATGGAAGGACTTGATCTCGAACGCTTAGTCTTGAGCGCGGGACCTCTCGGGATCATGCAGTCGACACTCGATGTAGCTCTTCCTTTCACACATCAACGAAAGCAGTTTGGAGTTCCCATCGCACATAATCAACTTGTCCAAGGTAAATTAGCAGATATGTATACAAAGCTGCAAGCTTCTAGAGCCTATACCTATGACACTGCACGAAAAGTAGACGAGGGGGAAGCTATCCGCACTCAAGATTGCGCTGGCGCGATTCTATATGCTGCGGAAAGAGCAACAGAATGCACTTTAGATTGCATACAACTGCTTGGTGGGATGGGTTATGTCGAGGAGATGCCAGCCTCGAGGTTATTACGAGAGTAAGTTTAAACGCTGCCGATTTGTTGCGTCACTGACCATCATGCAGTGCCAAATTATATGAAATCGGTGCAGGAACCAGTGAGATACGACGGATGGTCTTAGGAAGAGCTTTCAACAAGGAGTATTCATAGATCTATAATATAAAGATGTTAAGCTCTCAGACTAAGACAATAAACTTTATAGAAAGGACCATTACTCTAGGACTTGTCTTGGTGATGTACCGGCAGATCTAATCCTTCCACATTCAACTCACGAGTTTAAGCCTTGCAGCCAATATCAAGTTAAATACAAACTACATATGTTGGCCCTTCGTTCTGGTGAGCTTGTAGGAAAACTACATCTTTGAGCTATGTCCTCCAGAAATGTATCCAAATTATATCGAATGGCGTTGCTCAAGAAGATGGGGTTGTTCGAATCTTCCCACTCTGGCTACGTTAGTTCAGTTTGAGGACATTACGTGCTACAACAACAGTTTGGGTACTCTAGTCAGAGCAAGATGTCATTGGTGAGCGAAGCGTATCTTTTAATTCAGACCAGCTAGATGATAGCTAAGTGAATGATAGTAGTCAGTTTGGGCTAAGTTGATTTAGAATAGCATCAGTTCAGTTCTAAATTCCCTCCTATATATCCTTGACCTCTCTCATGTTTAGACCACATGGTTCACAAAAGTTTACTCACGCACTGTAGCTAAGAATTCACTGATTCGCATTCATACCAAAAACACCGAACGTATCTTGACTACTGAGAACACGAACACCATGTCCCAACATACGAACACCACCTTGGAAGACACAAGTCTTCCAACACCTGTGGATAACGCGGCCACAACTTCTAAGGATGCTAACACTGACTCCCCAATATCCGATGCGAGCCATGAATCGGTAAGAATAGCAACACCTGAAGAAGACCAGACGGAAAGGAAAAGTGAAAGTGAAAGTCTCACTCCAATGGAACAGCTTGAAATTCTTCCCCTAGAACCTGTGGACATCGAGTCGATCCGTAATCCCAGGGCCTGGTTGACGGATTCTGCTATTTTCCACATTATGTTTCGCGTAATGGGGGCCAAGCTACCGACATCTCCTATCCAGCTTGTCGAGCCAACGTGGCTCGCACAGTGGTTCCTTCAAGGCGCGGGTAAACCATCCGAGTTGCCCTATTTCTTCAAGCCAAATTCGGAATGCGACAGGGTTTCAGGATTACTCATGCCTTTCAACATCAATAACTGCCACTGGACATGTGTTTATGTTAGCCTCGAGAAAAACTACGCAGTATTATACGATAGTGTGTTCAGCTGGAAAAATACCCGACTTGCCGAGGATGCATTGGATGCGTTTTATGAGACTTTCCAGGATCAATTCAGGGGGGACCACACCGTTCGCTTCTACTTGAAGCCAGCACTCAAATGCCAGCAGCAAGTGGATTCGAGCAGCTGTGGAATCTTCACATGTCGTTTTATAATAGATTTGCTCAATGGCGAAGAGCCCGATGACCCTCAAGACCGGTACCTCGCTGACCAGCAACACTGGCGAGCTTATTTCTGCAAGGAGCTTCAGATTCCAGCAGCCAACGATCCCTGACAAAGTCTCATTAAGGTACAACACAAAATAGCGACTTAATCATTAAGCAGTTATTGAGATGGTATGCTGCAAGCTCTTGAAGACACCTATATGGCTTTATATCCGCACATGTTATATTGACATTAGATCGGTGAAGTCACCCAACGAATCGATCCTACAAGGTCTCAATAATACAATTCCTAGAGCTCTTATCCCAAAAAGGGAAACTATTAAGAAAACAGTACAAAAGCTCAGTATCCAGTCCGCCTTCCACCAATCACTCCAAACTATGCAAGACATCTAGTCCCAATCTCAAGCATCACTCTGAATAGCGGCACGAAAACAATGGCCGAATAAACACATTCGCTCACCACATCAATACCAGACTAAGTAACCAACAGGAACATGCTATGTATCCGGAAATAATAGATGGCATACGCTCGAAGTGTTCCGGTCTTTACGAAAACAAGGCCCCCCTTACCAAAAGAAAAAGAGAAAAGAGAAAAAAGAAGTATCTAAAGGAGAAGGAGCTTTATTATGTTTGTTTCAATAGGGACAATATGGAGATGATTTTGTCTACCCAAGAGCAGGAAGAGGACTTATGAGCATGCATACAGCCACTTGGCGTCAGTAAGCAACGTTCTTTGTAGAAACTCTGAGGATGGCTTTGGGTTTTGCGAACATCCATGACTTTAAAGTGCGAGTTTGTTTCAAAACATCTCGACAGATTTCCTTTGCTTTTAGAATTATTAAGTAAATCAATAAATAGATCTATCGTGAACCGTCCCGTGACCTGCTATCTATCCATCCATCTACTTAAGGGCAGCAAATCCAAATCTGGGAGTGCTGGCATCGAAAATACCGTAATAAGCGTTAAAGAAGACGTCACCGTAGATGTTCTGAGATCCACCACCAACGCTCTGCAAGCTTCCGAAGCAAGTCTTTCCGGCTGAGTCAACTGGGGCAAAGTTCATAAGTGATGCTGGGATGGTGGCGTAGGCAGTCGTGCCAATTCTAATGGAGAATGTAGGCAAGGTAGCAGTGCAAGGGAAAGTGTAGCCACCCTGTGTGGAATCGTATTTCGCACCGGCGACCTTGGCATAGTAGGCAGTAACGGCTTGATCAACAGTGAGGATCAAGGTGGTTCCAGTGTCAGCGATACCAGTGGTGCCGCTCATGGTTCCGACAGTGCTGCCGACCTTGTAGGAAGTAGATGGGAACTCCCAGAAACCACCTGACGAAGAAACAGTTGCGTAACTGGGTGTGCCTGTGTATTTGGTAGAATCAAGGAATCCAAAATCGTAAGCGCCATCTGCGTTGAAGGGACTAATTTGATATTAATATTAGCCTTTATAGTCAAAGTGCTATGTTTTTCGTGGTGATATGACTTACAGATAGGCAGCAAAGAGAGGAGCATCTAGAGAAGCTTTTGCGTTGTCGAAGAAAGTCTTGGCCTTGGTAGGCCGGACTGTGTTGATGTTGCTGAACGAGAGACCAACAAGACCATCTGATTTATCAGCAACGAAGGTAGACGAGACCTTGTTAGCGAGCTCAACTACTTGCTTGGAGACCTATTCTCGCGTCAGTTCTTTTCCCCCCAAAAGATAAATATGATGTTAAAACCTACGGTTGTGCCACCAATGGTAACAGTGTCAGTTCCACACACACCGCTAGCACCAGATCCATCGGCGTAGGAGATATCCCAAGTGCAACCAGAGGTAGACTTATAGGTCGTGCTCTTGGATGAGGTGAAGATATCATGTCCAGTCTTAGAGCTGGACGTGAGGAGGGATGAGAAGAGCCAAAGATCAGCACTTCCAGAGTCAAAGTCCAAGTTCAGGGTTTGAGCTGGTGTTCCGACTTGGACTGGGACAAGATATTCAACACCATCAGCTGGGCTGGCCTTAAGTTTTGGAGTTAGCATTCATCTATATTGCAAACAAATAGGACAAGTTCTAGGGCAACTAACGACTGCTGAGCTATCCTGACGCTTTCCTAGTGCAGCTTTGAACGCTGCAGGTACCTCTCTGACCGGGGTCAAGTTCCACTTCTTGTACGCTTTCAGAAGAGCAGCTGTGCCATTTCTTTTGAAGTGCTCGTTGTGAACGGCTGGGACACTGAACTTTGATTCACCTGCGACAAGTGCTGTTGCTGGAGCTGGAGCCGGAGCAGCTTGGACGGCGAGTGCCAAAGCTAGGACAGTGATAGAAGAAAGCATGTTTCTGAAAGCGTATGGAGGATACTAGGCAAGGAGAAGATGAAGAGAGGACTTGTGTGAGAAGGTGATGTTTCCAGGAGGGATCCCGAATTGTTTATATACTCCATCTACTGCCCTTGCTACTTCGTACATGTCTACCGCTCGTCGAGATGCTGGGGTGTGTTTGTTGACTTGGCATCTGGCATTTGCCTATGTGTTGGCACCCCTTTCAAAGGAGGACTTGCCTGAATGATCATGGTCGCACGTCCGGAGTATAGTCGGAGTATAGTCCACAGGTAGCATAAACATGATCTAAAGCTTTCTAAGAAGGAGCTTGGCGGTTCCATTGGCATCGCCTTCTGGAATAGGAGGCCGGGGCGATGGCGGCAATCTCGACATTCACCACATGGGCCAATAGGTGGTCATGATCTCCCCCCATAATTGCAGATATGTGTAGATCTTCAAATCTGCCCTCACAACCGGAGCCGTGCGTACGATGGAGGTCTTCCTTCATCAGTCATGAGTTTGTTTGCAACGGCCAAACCGACCTGTGATAGGAAGGTGGCGGATTAAGCAATGTGCAACGAGCATCAAGAACCAGGCTGACCAGGTCAATGACGGGTGAGAGGAGCGGATCTAATCTGCATGAAACCATGGCACAGGCCAATGATGGATGGAGGTGCAGTGAGATGCAGCATATTACCTGCCGAGCGTTGAGGCTGTGGATAAGCATTTCCAAGCACATCCAAGCCTGCAATTGGGCCTTGGCTGTTAGATTAAGCTTTACATGCCGGGGAATCAATTCAGGGAATTTGCCTCGGCGGTGGTCCCTGAAGCTAGCTAGCTGAGGCCAATGAGGACCAATGAGGACCAACAACAAGATCAATGAGTCGGCAAGAGGTTGATAGGCCGAGATGGGAAGGTTGCTTCACCGTCAAGGTTTGGTTGTGTGTTTGTCCTGAGCTGACTGGACTGACCTGACATAGATGGGTTTACTTACAGTTAACACTTATTAATCATTCAGGGGATTTACGAGCCGGCTAGATTTCACACACAGGGTGAAAGTGCCAACTTCTCTCTCTCTCTCTCTCTTCGTTCATCGGCTTGTTATATGCAAAGTGTTTGTTCTGTTCTGCTGTGCTATGCTTGTTCGGTCGCCGGTCACCGCACTTACTATCTACCGACTCAAAAACCCCAGAATATTCCCAGAACAAATATAAAAGAGTTGCAAACAGACATCTCAAGATTCAAGATGAATGGCAGTAGGTGCTACCCAAACAGCATTTGTGATGGCGACGAGCATTTTAACTCTCCAACCTGAACAAACATCATCATGTGAAATAGTGTAAGATTCTTCCAAAAATAAATACTCCTTTAGCTTAGTACTATTTCATTTCGTCATATTCCCTTCATTATCACCAAGCTCCGAAGTGAAGAAAAATGTGGTTCACTATTCTTGCATTCCATTTCCTCTAGAGAATTAAGACATCCGCAAGTTCTCTTTACTAGCCCGGAAACGGATCGCTAACATCTCTCCAAGTAGCAATCCAACCCACGATAAAGCAGAATAGGTCCGTTACGACCAGACAAGGCCATCCAATCCTGAAAACCCAAACCCAAGACTCAAACTTCATCTTGCCAAAAATGAACACAGCAGCCGAGAGACCATAGATGAAGAACAGAGCCAATATCACATAATCAAAATTATGTCGCTTGTATCTAAATGATCATTAGTACTTATGATCACAGAGAAAGAGCTCATGCTTGAATCTCTTCAAGCACGGGAAGAGAGGGACCACGGGGGATCACATACATCTTATTATACACCAAACGCTCGCCCCTCATAACATCAAGCCTCCACATTGCAATAGCCACACACACCAAGTTCAACACACTGAGCAAGAGATACACCACCAGTATCACACTTATCCCATGGCTCCAAATACTTATGACATTCTGGGGCACATGCAACAAGACCGCCAAAACACAAACAACCTTTCGAGATAGCGCGGGTCGGTCCGAGAGATCCCAGCGGGTGATATATTCGGTGTATGCCGATGTTTCAAACAATGGGAGAGGGCTTTTGAGGGCGATGGGCCCGGTGTTGGAGGAGAACATCTGCGTGGAGGAAGAGGTGGTGGGGAAGATGTCTGGTTCTATAGTTCCCGGAGTGGTGGTGGATTGGCGGAGGGGGAGGAAAAATACCATTGTGTCCTGATATTTTGAAATCGCCGTGCTTATTTAGATAGATGAAGAAGAAGGGGAATCAGCTGGAGGGATATTAAGTAGGACATGCTGTTTCAGCCGTGCATGTTGAATTCGGCCTTGCACGGCGCAGTAATTGGATCTAGATGGGGGCGATAGGAAGGGGAAAGGATCACTTTGCAAGTCGCTTGGGTGAACCTATCAAGCTTGTCAACATGAGTGCCACTAAATGAATCCAACTAAGTGGAATAACGCCTAATGCGTGGTAGAATATACGAGATTCTCTCATGGGGTCCACAACTCATCACCAAAAAGGGAGCCTAACATTTCGCGAGCTGAAAGGGGGTGGTCACATGACTAATATTATATACAATATCCCATCTCGTCTGAATATCTACGGCATCGAGTTCATTGTTATCAACGTTGAACGGTCCTGTTTGGTTGGGCTGATGTTATCCATATGATCCAAAGGTCAGGTACTATGTAACTGCCATTCTATCATTCAACCACTGTTATATAATGTAAGAGCAACACAAAACCACTACGCCAGCCAATTCGTGTATCTAGTCAAACTAGGCTTATTTCCATAATTACAAAAATACCATCCTAAAACCCATATTGCCACTTCACACACTCATTCCAGTGCGTCAATATCTCTATTTCAAAGCCAGAAGAGAGCCGCGAAGTCTGTCACTTCGCTGCCAAACCAACCCTTTCCACCAAGACGTTATAAATAGAGGAACCTTTCGAGTAGAAGATACCAAAAACCCTCGTTTTTAACTCCGTTCGTCAAAGATGTAAGAATGCCCCCCAAAAAAGAACAGCTTAATTTATTTTGTAGGAATATATTTAATATGGATCAGGCTTGTTACTCGCCGCAAACTAGTCACAGAGCTAGATCCTTCACGTGGAACCGACAGGTATCGATGCGCCCAATTGACAGGGAGGAAGGGAACAGGATGGTATAACGCGGCAGGGTCCGTGATAAAGTGGAGTCATTTTCATATTGATAGTAACTAGTCCTATAAAACATAGAAGTATTTTTGGGGGGGTTGTTAGGGGGTTTTACTAATAGGATTAGGAGGTATTTAAGGGAAGAAGGGGTTTTTTTTGGTAACTATCCATCTAGCCCAAATGTAAATGTTCTCTGCTTTATGCTCTACAGAATAATAATCAGCCTCCTCACTCAAGTTTTGTTTATCCAACGTGGGTGTTTTCTTGTTTCTCTTGGTTTGGTAAGTTGTCGGGATCACCTTGGAAAGATTGGGGCTGCGAGAAGGGTTGTATTATTACAAGCTCATTCCTGTATCCTGCGAGTGAAATCTGAATAATAATCAATTAACACACTCAATTTCACTTCTGTTTCGGACAACATTTGCGAAGTAGAAAGCTCCAAGGCATACGTTTTACGATTACCCACCAACGACAAAAACTTGCTTTCCACCCAGTGATATATTATTGTTTGGGAGATAAATCTATGTGTAATTATGTGTTTATAGGTATCGAGGCTTCATTTGTCTCATATTATCATTTTAAACTGCTCTATGGGAAAGCTTGTGTCTAAAATAATATTATAAATTCAACATAGTCAAAATGGCAGCCAACTCTTCCTCTAATCTCAAGTTCTTTTGATTTCCACACAAATATAAATATAAACAAATAAATATAGATACAGCACTGAGCCTTTTCTTATTAAACTTCAAAAAGTGCACTCCTTTTTTCTATAGAGGCTCCTTTATTTTCTTAGCTAATGAAAAATAGCTGAAAATACTGCCAGTAAGAAAATGTAGCTAGTGGTGGAGGATGTTATAAGCACTCTACATAGTTCTAATGGAAACTTCTAGAGCGAGGGCAATGAGAGGAGATGAGATGATAGTTTTACTACTTTCTTAACGTACTTATATGAATGTATATATATATATATAAAACTAGGGACTATAAACAATGATCAATTGAATGTAGAGAAGCAACACTGTCGTGATAGGCACTGCATTACTAGGTATAGAGGCGTGCAAGATAAACTTAAATGAAATGACTGGCTTCCTTTGTTTTTCAGATAGAGGGGAGGCCATGCGTATCTTTTTGAAGCTGGTAGTGATGTGAAGATGATTGGATGGGATGAAGAAGTCAGGTATGAAAAGAATTTGAACCTTAGGCGTTATTTATAGAATGTCATTTTCGAAGCTTTTTATAAAGTCTAAAAGGAGGGGTGGTAATGCTGTATATGAAGTTCATTATATAAGTATGTATATATTTGTTGATGTTGTTTCATGGTTTCTAAGCTAAGCATAAGAGTTAGCTATATACCAAATGTGCATCATATGATCTGCTTTTTCCACTTTCCAATAACACATCATCAGATCGAAACCTCGTCTATAACTTGAAGGGGAAGTTTTTTGGAACCTTTTGAAAGTAAAAACAACTAGATGGGGTATATGTGCATAAAATTCCTCGCCCACTATTTCTCCAAAAAAAAAGGAAGAGACCAACAATTACCCTGGTTTTAAAAGCCCTTTTAAATAAAACATCACACTCCCATATTTTCGCTGGTCTTCCTATCTACACGGGTTTATCACACCCGATCCTCCCCAGCAGATCCTTTCTATCACTTCTGTCACCCGGCAAACTAACCCCACTCGCCGCGGCTCCCTTCCTATATTTATTCCCCTTTAGGTTGATCGCTTCCACGCCTACTTCTTCCTCAAAGAACGCTGGTGCTGTGTTTTCGTCGAGGCTTTCTATGGTTTCGATAATATGCTCGTCGTTGATATCCTCGGAGTCGTCTTCTCCGTCACTTCTAACATCATCTGCATACTCGCCTCTCATGACTTTGACGGCGACACGCACGATCATTGCGAACCACAGAATCGTGATTCCCTGTAGGAAAAGCAGAGCGGAGAGGAACCCCCATTTGATGCCATCGTTCCAGCATACAACTCCCTCCGGGTTGCGGAAGGGGTCGACGAGGTGCATAAAGCGATCTGGAGGCGGGAATGGACCTGTGATGTTGCCGTTTTTGCCACGATAGCAGCCATAGGTAATGATCTGGGGGATGTCGCTATAGACGGACCAGCAGATCATGAGATAGTAGACGTGGCGGGTTGCAACCCAAGCGACCATGAAGAAGCCGAATATGTAGTCGCAGATTACACCGAAATTTAGGTATTTGAGACATTTTGCTACCTAATGGATATTATCAGAACTGATCACAGGATACTGTGAAAGAAGGACTTACAGCAAGCACCATATCTAGGATGTCTAACACGCATAAAATTAGATTAGCAACTTTCGTTTGATGGTAACCATATGCCGTAAATATCAAAATAGTCGTAACTATGTGATGGGTAAGCATCTGCATGTGGTCCTTTCTTCTTGCTTCAATATGGATAACCAGCAATTGCTGCACCCAGAAAGCGTATTGTATCAGAATATAGGATTTCAGCGTGAATCCCATCTCTCTATTCGGCCAATTCGTCCAGAGCCCCTTGAGATTGAGCCAGTATTCCGAGTTCACCAATATGTACTGGTATTCCGTTAGCGAATACTCCTCCGCCAGCCCCTAAATGATTCGACAAGCTTACCATGCCCAATGTCCAAGTGAAGGAAAGATAGACCAAAAGCCAGGCCTGCTCGCAGAACCTAGTCTGGTCCCTTGCCGTCTTAACACCGCCCTTCTTCGCCAGTGGTAGTAAAACATAATTCATAACCGCAGCGCGCAAACCAGTAAAAACTGTAATGCAGAAGAAAACTACGAAAGCGTCATTCCAGCCCGAGTAATACTGGCCTGTCTCCGGGTTGTAATATGAGAGATAGAAGAATTTGAAGGTATGTCTGCGAGCGCGCGGGAAACAGAGGTGGGTGAGAGCAAGTAGCATCAGCAAATTTATAGAGAGCCCTATAGTTTTCCAATTAGCAAGTTTTCCCCTTTTTTTTGCGCAGAAGAAGAAATATATGGTCATACCAATTTGGTGCTCCGTAATCCATCCGCACACAATCTCCATCGGCCCATCATCTTTCCGTCTGATTTTCCTCTTTATTTTCATGGTAGGTGGTGGGAAGGGTTTCGATTTCGAATTGGCGGCCCGGTACTCTAATTTTTGTTCAATGGCACCGACATTGTTTCCATGCTCATGTAGCCATTCCTGTGCCCTTTCGACCTGCTTCGTATGCTCCTCATCAAGAGGTGTCGAGTCTTGGGACATGTTGTTGAGCTGAGAATTCCGGGGGGGAGGA
>Ga0247812_10000857_pt1 | contig 17422 bp, 6 predicted proteins | sample UWRJL149409B1_FD_178011 | JGI IMG/M metagenome (GOLD analysis project Ga0247812, IMG submission 178011) | Plant litter microbial communities from Arlington Agricultural Research Station in Wisconsin, United States - UWRJ-L149-409B-1 | ecosystem: Environmental > Terrestrial > Plant litter >...
GGAACATGCCCTCTTCACTACCGCTGAGCCCCCTGCAATTGATCCGCCCGCCCAAGCCGGTCGGCGAAGTCTATCGACGCTTCGATGCCCGGCTGGGCAGCTGGATTTCCCTGCGTACCGTCGACATCGACCAGGATCTTGAGCGATTCAGCCGCTGGCAAAACAAACCGCGGGTTCTGGCGTTCTGGCAGGAAGGCGGCACGCTTGAGCAACACCGTGAATATTTGCTCAAGCAGCAAGCCGATCCCCATACCGTGACTTTGATTGGCAGCTTCGACGATCAGCCGTTTGCTTACTTCGAGGTGTACTGGGCGCTGGAAGATCGCATTGCGCCGTTCTATGACGCGGCCGAATTTGACCGGGGCATTCACATGCTGGTCGGCGAAGAAAGTCAGCGGGGTCCGCATAAGGTCGCCAGCTGGCTGTCGGCGTTGCTGCACCACGTATTTGGCGACGACGAGCGCACCCGGCGGATCGTGTCGGAACCCCGTGCGGACAACGCGAAGATGATCGGCTACATGCAGGCGCAGGGTTTTATCCGTGAGAAAGAGTTCGACTTCCCGCACAAACGCGCGGCACTCATGACCCTGGATCGCGAGCGCTTTTTTGCGCAATGCGACTGGCTTTGATGGGGGAAGGTAGACGGGGCGCAGCGCGGGCAGGGATGACCTGCCCGATAGCTGTCAGCGACGAAGAGCGCGGGGTTCCTGGCGGGACACCTTGCGGCAATGCACCAGCGCATCGCGGATCATGAAGTTCACCAGGGTCGGTGACACGCCCAGTTCCTTGGCGATGTCTTTTTGCGGAACACCGTGCAGACGATACATTTCAAAAGCATACCGGGTACGGCTCGGCAGCTCGGTCAAGGCATCGGCAATGGTCTCCAGGGTCGTGAAGTTGATGTGCGAAGTTTCAGGAGATGCGCCGTGGATGACCACATTCAGTCCTTCTTCCTCGCTGCCTGAATACTTCTGTTCCAAGGCCTGTTTGCGATAGTGATCGATCGCCAGATTGCGCACGATCTGGAACAGATAGCTCAGTTGCGCCTTGATCGATGAGGTGATCTGCGGCGCGGATTGCAGGCGGAAGTAGGCATCCTGCACAACGTCTTCGGCCCTTGATCGACAGCCCGTAATGCGGGCAGCGATTTTGACCAGGATAAGGCGGTTTTCTACGAACGCCTGGAGTAACGGTGAATCGCACGTACTTGTGGATAATTGTTCCGGCATGGAAATCACCTTGCAGCAATGGGCAGCTGAAGCTTTGTAGGAGAAGCCCCCTACACACCGGGCAACAAATTAGGCTGGATGATAATTATTGTCAATTGAGAAATATAACTAACATCATGTTTCAGTGGTGGCTTTCTGATGGCTTGTGGGCCGCGCAGAGTGATCAGAACCACCTGTTACTAATTAATTCGCAACCCCATCCGTTCTCCTTGGTGACAGTGCCGGCTCACCGCCCGGCTCCCATGCAGCAGGAGAATGACATGGTATTTGATCGCGAAGACCTCACCTTCCAAGTGGTGTGCAATCACGAAGAGCAGTACTCCATCTGGCCCGACTACAAGGCCATCCCTAATGGCTGGCGGGCGGTTGGCATGAAAGGCCTGAAGAAGGAATGCCTGGAATATATCGAGCAGCACTGGACAGACATGCGTCCGCTGAGCCTGCGACAGAAGATGGATCAGGACAAAGTGGTGGCCTGAAGTGAGCGCCTTCAACAGCTTGCGCCTGTTCTGCCTGCCGTATTCCGGCGCCAGCGCCATGGTCTACAGCCGCTGGCGACGGGCATTGCCGCAGTGGCTTGAAGTTCATCCGCTGGAATTGCCGGGACGCGGCATGCGCATGAACGAGCCGCTGCACACCGATATTCGCGGCCTGGCCAGGCAACTGGCGCGGGAAGTCAGCCAGCAATGTCTCCGCACGCCGGATCAGCATTACGCCCTGTTTGGGCACAGTCTCGGCGGGCTGCTGGCCTACGAGCTGGCTCATGCGCTGGATGAGCTGGGTGCGCCTGCGCCGTTATGCCTGTTCACCTCGGCAACCGCCGGTCCGGCGCGGCGTGATGTCAGCGAATACCGCGTCGCCAAGACCGACGCCGAGCTCATCGAGCGCTTGCGAACGCTGCAAGGCACCTCCGAGGATGTGTTGGCCAACCGCGACTTGATGGAGCTGATGCTGCCGATTCTGCGCGCCGACTTCCTGATGTGCGGCAGCTTTGAATACCTGCCGCGCGAACCGCTGCCGATGCCGGTTCATGTGTTCGGCGGCAAGCAAGACAGCGTGAAGGTTGAAGAGCTGCTCGATTGGCAGGATGAAACCACGGTCGGATTCTCCCTGGACATGTTCGAAGGCCATCACTTTTTCCTGCAGAAACAGGAAGGCGCCTTGCTGCGTTGTCTGCGGCGCTACGCCGAGCAGCATCTGGCGCGTGCCAGCCGCCAACGCTCACCCGCCGCAGCAGCCAGCTGATCCACACCGCGATACCCGGCGCGCATTCGGCGCGCCCATCCCCGGCATTCCCGATTGCAAGCCAGACTCAGGCAGGAACAACCATGATCGACGCATTCGAACTCCCCAACACTCTGGTGCAGGCCCTGCAACAACGTGCGGCCCGCCAGCCTGATCGAATTGCCCTGCGTTTTCTTGCCGAAGACGCCAGCGAAGGCGCGGTGCTCAGCTATCGCCAGCTGGATCTGCGGGCGCGCACCATCGCCGCTGCATTGCAGGCACGGGCCAATCCCGGCCAGCGTGCGGTGCTGCTGTTCCCCAGCGGTCCGGACTACGTAGCCGCGTTTTTCGGCTGTTTGTACGCCGGGATCATCGCCGTGCCGGCTTATCCGCCCGAGTCGGCTCGTCGCCATCATCAGGAGCGTCTGCTGTCGATCATTGCCGACGCCGAACCGCGCCTGATTCTCACCCGTGCCGCGCTGCGCGATTCACTGCTGCAAATGGAGCAACTGCACAACGCGAACGCGCCGCAATTGTTGTGCGTCGACAGCCTGGACGATGCGCTGGCCAATGACTGGCGCGCGACGCAGTTGCACGCCGACGATATCGCCTTTTTGCAGTACACCTCCGGCTCCACAGCGTTGCCCAAAGGCGTGCAAGTCACCCACGGCAATCTGGTTGCCAATGAACTGTTGATCCGGCGCGGCTTTGGCATTGATCTGAACCCGGACGATGTCATCGTCAGCTGGCTGCCGCTGTATCACGACATGGGGCTGATCGGCGGGCTGCTGCAACCGATCTTCAGCGGCGTGCCGTGCGTTTTGATGTCGCCGGGGTATTTTCTGGCGCGGCCGGTTCGCTGGCTGCAAGCCATCAGCGAATACGGCGGAACCATCAGTGGTGCACCGGATTTTGCCTATCGCCTGTGCAGCGAACGGATCAGCGAATCGGCCATGGCCGGTCTGGACCTGAGCAAGTGGCGGGTGGCGTTCTCCGGCTCCGAGCCGATCCGGCAGGACAGCCTCGATCAGTTCAACAACAAATTTGCTGCGACCGGCTTCACCCAGGAAAGCTTCTTCGCCTGTTACGGCCTCGCCGAAGCGACGCTGTTCGTCAGCGGCGGGCAACGTGGATCGGGCATCGGCAACCTTGAAGTGGACAGCCAGGCGCTTACGCAAAATCGCGCGGAACCGGGCCGTGGCAGCCTGTTGCTGAGCTGCGGCCGCAGTCAGCCCGAGCACGCGGTGCAGATCGTCGAACCGGCAAGCGGCGAAGTGCTGGCCGACAATCAGGTCGGCGAAATCTGCGCTGCGGGTCCGAGCATCGCCCATGGCTATTGGCGCAATCCCGAAGCCAGCGCGAAAACGTTTGTCGAGCGTGACGGCCGCACCTGGCTGCGCACCGGCGATCTGGGCTTTATCCGTGATGGCGAAGTGTTTGTCACCGGGCGCCTGAAAGACATGCTGATCGTGCGCGGCCACAATCTTTATCCACAGGACATCGAGCAGACCATCGAGCGCGAAGTGGACGTGGTGCGCAAGGGCCGGGTCGCGGCGTTCGCCATCAGCGAAAACGGTGTAGACAGCATCGGGATCGCCGCCGAAGTCAGCCGCAGCGTGCAGAAAATCCTCGCCCCGCAGGCGTTGATCAAGGCCATTCGACAAACTGTTGCCGAAGCGTTCCAGGAAGCGCCCGGCGTCGTGGTGCTGCTCAATCCCGGCGCGCTGCCCAAGACCTCCAGCGGCAAGCTGCAACGCGCCGCCTGCGCCAAGGGTTTGGCCGATGGCAGTCTCGACAGCTATGCGCGTTATCCGGATGAGCAGCCTCTTGAGCAAGTGCTGGCTGGCGCAGTCGACGACTTGCAGGACAGCATCGCTACTATCTGGCGCGAACAGCTGCAAGTGGAGCAGATCGCGGCCGACGATCATTTTTTCCTGCTCGGCGGCAATTCCATCGCGGCGGCGCAGGTCATGGCCCGCCTGCGGGAAGTACTTGGCCTGGAGCTGAACCTGCGTTTGCTGTTCGAAGCGCCAACGTTGGGCGAGTTCTCGGCTGAAATCAATCGTCAGCAAGCGGCGGGGGTGCCATCGCAGCATGCAATCCAGGCGCTGCCCCGCGATCGCGACCTGCCGCAATCCCTGGCGCAGAATCGCTTGTGGATTGTCTGGCAACTGGAGCCGCAGAGCGCGGCTTACAACATCCCGGCGGCGCTGCGTTTGCGCGGCGAGCTGGATCAGGCGGCGTTGACCGCCAGCTTCCAGCAGTTGATCCAGCGCCATGAAGCGTTGCGCACGCGCTTCCTGGAGCGCGACGGGCAGGCGCTGCAACGTATCGAGCCGGCGTCGGCCTTCGCCTTGCAGCATCTGGATTTGACGCAGTTCCCCATCAGCGAGCGCGACACCCAGGCCACGCAAGCCAGAGAGCAAGAAGCGCACACCCCATTCGATCTGCAAAACGGCCCGCTGCTGCGCGTGACGCTGGTACGCCTCGACGATCAGGAACATCAACTCTGGGTCACGCTGCATCACATCATTGCTGACGGCTGGTCGCTGAATGTATTGATCGACGAATTTTCCAGGCTGTACGCCGCTGCCAGCCAAGGCCAGACCTTGGCGCTCGCGCCGTTGCCGCTGCACTACGCCGATTACGCCCAATGGCAGCGCCAATGGCTGGCGGCGGGTGAAGCCGCCCGGCAACTGGCGTACTGGACCGAACAACTGGGCGACGAGCAGCCCACGTTGGCATTGGCCACCGATCATCCGCGCAGTGCATTGCACAGCCATCGGGCAGCGCGTTACAGCGTGTTGCTCGATGAAGGCCTGAGCACTGCGTTGCGCTATACCGCCCAGGGACATGACGCAACGCTGTTCATGGTTCTGTTGGCCGCGTTCCAGGGTTGGCTGCATCGCTACAGTGGCCAGACTGATATCCGCATCGGCGTGCCGGGCGCCAACCGCCCGCGTCTGGAAACCCAGGGTCTGGTGGGCTTTTTCATCAATACCCTGGTGCTGCGCGGTGCCGTGGATTCACGCAAACCGTTCAGCCAGTTGTTGCGCGAAGCCCGCGCGGCAGCCCTCGGCGCTCAGGCCCATCAGGACTTGCCGTTCGAGCAACTGCTCGAAGCCATGCCCCATGCGCGGGAACAAGGCCTGTTTCAGGTGATGTTCAACCATCAGCAACGGGACCTGAGCGCGCTGCGCCGCTTGCCGGGGCTGCTCGCCGATGAACTGCCGTGGCACAGTCGCGAAGCCAAGTTCGACCTGCAATTGCACAGTGAAGAAGACCATCGCGGGCGTCTGGCGCTGCATTTCGATTACGCCGCCGAGTTGTTCGACGTGCAGACCGTGCAGCGCATGGCCGAGCATTTCACTGCCTTGTTGCAGCAGGTCAGCGATCAACCAACGCAATGCATTGGCGACCTCTTGCTGCTCAGCGCTGCCGAGCAGGCCCAGCAACAGGAATGGAGTCGCGCACCTTGCCCGCCCGCCAGCCGCTGGTTGCCGGAGTTGCTCGCCGAGCAGGCGGCACTGACGCCTGAACGTATCGCGCTGATCTGGGACGGCGGGCACCTGGATTTCGCCAGTCTCGATAGCCGGGCCAATCAGCTCGCGCATTATTTGCGCGACAAAGGCGTCGGCCCGGACGTGTGCGTTGGCATCTGCGCCGAACGCTCGCCGCAATTGCTGATCGGCTTGCTGGCGATTATCAAGGCCGGCGGTGCCTACGTACCGCTGGACCCCGAATACCCGCAAGAGCGGGTGAGTTTCATGCTGCGCGACAGCGGTGTCGAGCTGCTGCTGACCCAAAGCCATCTGCTGACCGATTTGTCAGTGGACGAAGGCGTCACCGCCATCACCCTCGATACCCTGCATCTGGACAACTGGCCACGCAGCGCGCCGGGTTTGCACCTCAATGGCGACAACCTGGCCTATGTGATTTACACCTCCGGCTCCACCGGCCAGCCCAAAGGCGTGGGCAACACCCATGCCGCGCTGGCCGAGCGCCTGCAATGGATGCAGGCCACTTATCAACTGACGCCCGACGATGTGCTGATGCAGAAGGCACCAGTCAGTTTCGATGTGTCGGTGTGGGAGTGCTTCTGGCCGCTGATTACGGGTTGCCAGCTGCTGATAGCCGCGCCCGGAGAGCACCGCGATCCTCGACGCATTGCCGAGCGGGTCGAGCAATTTGGCGTGACGACCTTGCACTTCGTGCCGCCGCTGTTGCAGCTGTTTATCGAAGACCCGCACGTCGTTGCCTGTAGCAGCCTGAAACGGATTTTCTCCGGTGGCGAAGCCTTGTCCGCCGAACTGCGCAATCGAGTGCTGGCGCAGCTGCCGAACGTGCAACTGCACAACCGCTACGGCCCGACCGAAACCGCCATCAACGTCACCCATTGGCATTGCCGCAGTGAAGACGGCCCGCGCTCGCCCATTGGCCGTCCGCTGGGCAACGTGGTGTGCCGGATTCTCGACAGCGAACTCAATTCGCTGCCGGCCGGCGTGCCCGGCGAACTGTGCATCGGTGGCATTGGCCTGGCCCGTGGTTATCTGGGCCGACCTGACTTGACGGCCGAGCGTTTCGTGCCCGATCCATTGGGCGAGGAGGGCGCGCGCCTGTATCGCACCGGCGACCGGGCGCGTTGGTCCACCGACGGCGTGATCGAGTATCTGGGACGTCTCGATCAGCAGGTCAAATTGCGCGGCTTTCGCGTTGAACCCCAGGAAATCGAAGCGCGCTTGCTGACCCAACCCAACGTGCTGCAAGCCGTGGTGCTGGTCCGCGAAACCCAGGCGGGCGCGCAGTTGATCGGCTGGTACACGGCAGACGGCGAGGTTGCCCCCGAACAGCTGAAAACCGCGCTGGCCGCCGAACTGCCGGAATATATGGTTCCCGCGCAGCTGATGCGTCTGGCGCAGATGCCGCTGAGCCCCAGCGGCAAGCTGGACCGCCGCGCCTTGCCGGAGCCGCAATGGCAGCAGCGCGAGCACGTCGAACCGCGCTCCGAGCTTGAGCAGCAAATCGCCGCCATCTGGCGCGAGGTGCTGGGTTTGCAGCAAGTGGGGTTGAACGACGACTTCTTCGCCCTGGGTGGGCATTCATTGCTGGCCACCCAGATCGTTTCCCGGGTGCGTCAGGCCTGCGACGTGGAATTGCCATTGCGGGTGTTGTTCGATGCCAGCGAGCTGGGCGCGTTTGCCGGGCAGGTGGCGCGGATTCAACGGGCGGGCGACAGCAATCGCCAGCAGCCGATTCAGCGGGTTGATCGCAGCCAGCCAGTGCCGTTGTCCTATTCCCAGCAACGCATGTGGTTCCTCTGGCAAATGGAGCCGGACAGCCCGGCCTACAACGTCGGCGGCATGGCGCGGTTGCGCGGCGTGCTGGACATCAGCCGCTTTGAAGCGGCCCTGCAAGCCTTGATCGCCCGTCACGAAACCTTGCGCACCACGTTCCCGAGCGTCGACGGCGTGGCCTGCCAGCAGGTTGCAGCTGAATCGACGGTGCCTATGCAATGGCAGGATTTCTCCGCGCTGAGCCAAATTGCCCGCGAGCAGCAGTTACAGGCCTTTGCCGATGCTCAGGCGCACCAGCCTTTCGACCTGGAGCGCGGCCCGTTGCTGCGCGCTTGTCTGGTCAAGGCTGGCGAGCAGGAACACTACTTTGTCCTGACCCTGCACCACATCGTCACCGAAGGTTGGGCGATGGATATTTTCGCCAGGGAATTGAGCGCGCTGTACGAAGCCTTCGTCGATGATCGCGAATCGCCCCTTGAACCGCTGCCGGTGCAGTATCTGGACTACAGCGTCTGGCAGCGGCAATGGCTGGAATCCGGCGAGCGCCAGCGTCAGCTGGATTACTGGACCGCCAAGCTGGGCAATGAACATCCGCTGCTGGAATTGCCCGGCGACCGTCCGCGTCCGCCGGTGCAAAGTCATCGCGGCGGTTTGTATCGCTTCGATCTGGGCGACGAGCTGGCCGCGCAGGTGCGCCGCTTCAACGCTGAACACGGCCTGACGCTGTTCATGACCATGACCGCCGCGCTGGCAGTATTGCTCTATCGCTACAGCGGCCAGCAGGATGTGCGCATCGGCGCGCCGGTTGCCAATCGCATCCGTCCGGAAAGCGAAGGGCTGATCGGCGCGTTCCTCAATACGCAAGTGCTGCGCTGTCAGCTCGACGGGCAGATGAGCGTCGCGCAGTTGATCGATCAGGTGCGCCAGACGGTCATTGAAGGTCAGTCCAATCAGGACTTGCCGTTCGATCATCTGGTCGAAGCCCTGCAACCGCCGCGCAGTGCTGCGTATAACCCGCTGTTTCAGGTGATGTGCAACGTGCAGCGCTGGGAATTCCAGCAAAGCCGCACGCTGGCGGGCATGGCGGTGGATTATCTGGTCAACGATGCCCATGCGACCAAGTTCGACCTGAATCTGGAAGTCACCGATCTCGATCAGCGCCTGGGCTGCTGCCTGACCTACAGCCGCGATCTGTTCGATGAGCCACGCATTGCGCGCATGGCCGCTCATTGGCGCAACCTGCTGCAAGGCTTGATCGCCGATCCGGACCAACGCTTGAGCGAGTTGCAACTGTTTGATCCTGCCGAGCAGACGCGCTTGATTGCCAGTCTGGCTGAAGAGGCGGGCGAGCATGATCTGTCGCAGTGCATTCATGTGCTGTTCGAAGAGCAGGCGCGCAAAACCCCGGAGGCGGGTGCGCTGACGTTCGCCGGGCAAACCCTCAGTTACGCCCAGCTCAACGGCCGCGCCAACCAGTTGGCCCGAGCCCTGCGCGAGCGCGGCGTCGGTCCGCAGGTGCGGGTCGGGCTGGCGTTGCAGCGCTCTCATGAAATGGTCATCGGCCTGCTGGCGATTCTCAAGGCGGGCGGCGCTTACGTGCCGCTGGACCCGGAATACCCGCTGGATCGCTTGCACTACATGATTGAAGACAGCGGCATCGGCCTGCTGTTGGGCGATACGGCGTTGTTTGAGGCGTTGGGCGAGTTGCCTGCGGGGCTGATCACTTTCGACTTCCAGGCTCATTGCAGGAGGGGATTTATCCCCGAAGAGGCCGATGCAGGCGCTGAAACCCTGTCTGATCTTACTGACATCTTCCCGGATAAATCCGGTCCTACAGGTTTTGCATCAAGCAGCAACCTGCCCAACCTCACCTCGCCACAGCATCAGGCTTATCTGATCTACACCTCCGGCTCCACCGGCAAACCCAAGGGCGTGGCGGTCAGTCATGGCGAGATTGCCATGCATTGCCGGGCGGTGATCCAGCGATTTGGCATGCGTGCCGACGATTGCGAGCTGCACTTTTATTCGATCAACTTCGATGCCGCGACTGAACGTCTTCTGGTGCCGTTGCTTTGCGGCGCGCGAGTGGTCATGCGCGCCCAGGGACAGTGGGATGCCGAGGAAATCTGCCAGCTGGTTCGTGAGCAGCAGGTCAACATTCTCGGTTTTACCCCGAGCTACGGCAGCCAGTTGGCGCAATGGCTGGCCAGCCAGCAGCAAACCTTGCCGGTGCGCATGTGCATTACGGGCGGCGAAGCGCTGACCGGCGAGCACCTGCAACGCATCCGCGCGGCGTTCCAGCCGCAGCAGTTTTTCAACGCCTATGGCCCGACCGAAACCGTGGTCATGCCGTTGGCGTGTCTGGCGCCGCACGTGTTGGAAGAGGGTGCCGCCACGGTGCCGATTGGCAGCGTGGTGGGGGCGCGAGTCGCCTACATTCTTGATGCCGACCTGACGCTGTTGCCCCAAGGCGCCACCGGCGAGCTGTACATCGGTGGTGCCGGTCTGGCCGGGGGCTATCATCAGCGGCCGGGGATGACCGCCGAGCGGTTTGTCGTCGATCCGTTCTGCGCCAATGGCGGCCGGATGTACCGCACCGGCGATCTGGTGCGCCAGCGCGCCGATGGTTTGGTGGAATACCTGGGGCGCATCGACCATCAAGTGAAAATTCGTGGTTTCCGCATCGAGTTGGGGGAAATCGAAAGTCGCCTGCTGGAACATCCGAGTGTGCGCGAAGCCGTGGTGCTGGCGCTGGATGCGCCAGGTGGCAAGCAACTGGTGGGTTATGTGGTCGGCGAAGGCGACACGGCCGAGCTGCGTGATGCCCTGCGCACTCACCTGCACAGCCAGTTGCCGGATTACATGGTGCCCGCGCAGTTGATCCTGCTGGACAGCATGCCGCTCACCGCCAATGGCAAACTCGACCGCCGCGCCTTGCCGGCGCCGGACCCGGAGCACAATCGCGAGCGTTTCATCGCCCCACAAAGCGAGCTGGAGCTAGCGTTGGCGGCGATCTGGCGTGACGTGCTGAATGTCGAGCGGGTTGGTCTGGTGGACAACTTCTTTGAACTGGGCGGCGATTCGATCCTGTCGATTCAGGTCGTGAGCCGGGCGCGTCAGGCGGGGATTCATTTCAGCCCGCGTGACATGTTCCAGCACCAGACCGTGCAGACCCTGGCCGGCGTGGCGACCCGCGTCGAACAGATTCTTGCCGAACAAGGGCCGATTCTCGGTGCGGCGCAACTGACCCCGATTCAACACTGGTTCTTCGCCAGCGAAATCCCCCAGGCGCAGCACTGGAACCAGTCCGTGCTGCTGCAAGCCACGGAAACCCTCGACCCGGTCCGCCTGGAGCAGGCGCTGCGTGACGTGCTGGTGCAGCACGACGCCTTGCGCTTGCGCTTCAAGCGCGACGCTGACGTGTGGAGTGCCGAGCACGCGCCGATGGAGCAATGCGCCGTATTGTGGCGCGCGGAACATGCCTCGCCAGAGCTGTTCGCCGACGCGCAACGCAGCCTCAACCTGGAGCGCGGGCCGTTGTTGCGCGCAGTGTTGGTCAGCGACGGCAAGGCGCCGCAGCAACTGTTGCTGGCCATTCACCATTTGGTGGTGGACGGCGTGTCCTGGCGGATTCTGCTGGATGATTTGCAGGCGGCATATCGTCAGCAAACGTTGCCGGCGAAAACCAGCGCGTTCCGTGACTGGACCCAGCGTTTGCAGACCTATGCCGTCAGCGAACCGCTGCGTGAAGAATTGCAGTGGTGGCAAAGCCAGTTGATCGACAGCAGCCGCCTGCCGTTCGATCATCCTCAAGGTCGTCAGCTCAATGCTCAGGCGCACACCCTCAGCGTGCGCCTTGATGCCCAGCGCACCCGCCAGTTATTGCAACAGGCGCCGGCTGCCTATCGCACTCAGGTCAATGACTTGCTGCTGACCGCGCTGGCGCGGGTGGTGTGTCGCTGGACCGGGGACACGGCGGCACTGATCCAGCTGGAAGGCCATGGCCGCGAAACCCTGTTCGATGACATCGACCTGACCCGCAGCGTCGGCTGGTTCACCAGTGCGTACCCGTTGCGCCTGGTGCCGCAGGACGTTGCCGACGTCGCCGGACTGGCGCCCTCGATCAAAGCCATCAAGGAACAGCTGCGCAGCGTACCGCACAAAGGTCTGGGTTATGGCGTGCTGCGTTATCTGGCCGATGATGCGTGTCGGCAAGCGATGGCCGCATTGCCCCAAGCCTTGATCACCTTCAATTATCTGGGCCAGTTCGATCAGAGTTTCGTCGCTGACGGGCTGTTCAAACCGCTGGACGCCGACGTCGGCCCGACCCACGACGAACAGGCGCCATTGCCTAACGCGTTGAGCATTGATGGCCAGGTGTATGGCGGTGAACTGGTGTTGCGCTGGACGTTCAGCCACGAGCGTTTTGACCCGGCAAGCATCGACGTCCTGGCCAATGATTATCTGACTGAGCTGCAAGGGTTGATCGCTCATTGCCTGGCCGATGATGCGGGCGGGCTGACGCCTTCGGACTTCCCGCTGGCCAGACTCAGCCAGCAACAACTGGATGCGCTGCCGATCCCGGTGGCGGCCATTGAAGATGTTTATCCGCTGACGCCGATGCAGGAAGGTTTGCTGCTGCACACGCTGCTGGAGCCGGGCACTGGCATTTATTACATGCAGGACCGTTATCGCATCGACAGCGAGATCGACCCGCAACGTTTTGCCCAGGCCTGGCAAGCAGTAGTCGCCCGCCACGAAGCCTTGCGCGCGTCGTTCTGCTGGGACAGCGGCGAGCAAATGCTGCAAATCATCCACAAGCCCGGCGCCACCCGGATCGAGTTCGTCGACTGGAGCGCCGAACCCGAGCAAGGCCATGAAGCGCGCCTGCAAGCGCTGCTCAAAGACGAGCGCGAGGCCGGGTTCGATCTGCTTCATGAAGCGCCATTCCACTTGCGCCTGATCCGCATCGGCGCCGGGCGTTACTGGTTCATGATGAGCAACCACCACATCCTCATCGATGCCTGGTGCCGTGGTTTGTTGATGAGCGACTTCTTCGAAATCTATACCGCGCTCGGCGAGGGACGCGAAGCCGCGTTGCCCGCGCCGCCGCGTTATCGCGACTACATTGGCTGGTTGCAGCGTCAGGACATTGCCCAGTCGAAACACTGGTGGCGTACCAATCTGCAGGGCTTCGAGCGCACCACGTTCATTCCGGTGGATCGCCCGTTGCTGCGTGAACACGCCGGTCACAGCGGCGGCATGATTGTCGGCGACCGCTACACGCGTCTCGATGCTCAGGACGGGCTGCGTCTCAAGGATCTGGCCCAGCGTCATCAACTGACAGTCAATACTTTCGCCCAGGCCGCGTGGGCCTTGCTGCTGCGCCGTGTGAGTGGCGAGCGTGATGTGGTGTTCGGCGTTACCGTGGCCGGACGTCCCGTGGACATGCCGCAGATGCAGCGCACGGTCGGGCTGTTTATCAACAGCATTGCGCTGCGGGTCAGCCTGCCTGCGGATGATCAAAGCTGCTCGGTGCTGGATTGGCTGCACGGCCTGCTCGACAGCAATCTGCAACTGCGCGAGCACGAATACATGCCGCTGGTGCAGATTCAGGAATGCAGCGAACTGCCCAAGGGCCAGCCGTTGTTTGACAGCCTGTTCGTCTTCGAAAACGCCCCGGTTGAAGTCTCCGTGCTGGATCGCGCGCAAAGTCTGAGCGCGAGCTCGGATTCGGGCCGCACCCACACCAACTTCCCGCTCACAGCCGTGTGTTATCCGGGCGATGAGCTGGGCCTGCATCTGTCGTTCGATCAGCGTTATTTCGATGGCGAAACCGTTGAGCGCTTGCTGGGCGAGTTCAAGCGCCTGCTGCTGGCGCTGGCCGATGGTATTCAGGGCACGATGGCGGACTTGCCGTTGCTGGCCGATGCGGAGCGCCAATTCCTGATCGAGGACTGCAACCGCAGCGAGCATGACTATCCCCTTGAACACGGCTATGCACGGCTGTTTGAAACCCAGGTCGCGGCGCATCCGCAACGCATCGTCGCCACGTGCCTGGAGCGCAAGTGGAGTTATCAGGATCTCAATCGTCACGCCAATCGCCTCGGTCATGCCTTGCGCGAGGCCGCTGTGCAAATCGATCAGCCCATCGCCTTGCTGGCCGAACGCGGTCTGGATCTGCTGGGCATGATCCTCGGCAGCTTCAAGGCTGGCGCGGGTTATCTGCCGCTGGACCCTGGCCTGCCGGATCAACGCCTCAGCGGCATCATCGAACAGAGCGGCACGCCGCTGCTGGTCTGCACCGCCGCCTATCGCGAGCAGGCGCTGGGCTTGCTTGAAAGCTTCTCCTGCGCTGGCAAGCCGCGCTTGCTGGTCTGGGAAGAGGTGCAGCAGGGCGCGCATTCGGAGCTCAATCCGGGGATTTATTCCGGGCCGGATAACCTCGCCTACGTGATCTTCACCTCCGGCTCGACCGGGCAGCCCAAAGGCGTGATGGTCGAGCAGCGCGGCATGCTCAACAATCAACTGAGCAAGGTGCCGTATCTGCACCTGGATCAGTTCGACGTGATCGCGCAGACCGCCTCGCAAAGTTTCGATATTTCGGTCTGGCAATTCCTCGCCGCGCCGCTGTTCGGCGCGCGGGTGGATATCGTGCCGAACATCATTGCCCATGATCCCCAGGCGTTGCTGGAACATGTGCAGGGCAGCGGCATCACTGTGCTGGAAAGCGTGCCGTCACTGATTCAAGGCATGCTCGCGGCAGAGCGGCTGCCGCTGGAACGCTTGCGCTGGATGCTGCCGACCGGGGAAGCCATGGCGCCGGAACTGGCCCATCAATGGTTGCAACGTTATCCACAGATCGGCCTGGTCAACGCTTACGGGCCAGCAGAATGTTCCGATGACGTGGCGTTCTTCCGCGTCGATCAAGCTGCGACCGAGGGCAGCTATTTGCCGATTGGCACGCCGACCGATAACAACCGCTTGTACCTGCTGGATGACGCGCTGGAGTTGGTGCCTTTGGGTGCCATCGGCGAGTTGTGCATCGCTGGCACAGGCGTGGGCCGGGGTTACGTGGGCGATCCGCTGCGCACGGCTCAGGTGTTTGTGCCGCATCCATTTGGCGCCGCTGGGGAGCGGCTGTACCGCAGCGGCGATCTGGCGCGACGCCGGGCGGATGGCGTGCTGGAATACGTCGGGCGTATCGACCATCAGGTGAAGATTCGCGGTTTCCGCATCGAGCTGGGGGAAATCGAAGCGCGACTGCATGAACAGCCGGAGATCCATGACGCTGCGGTCGCGGTGCAGGAAGGGCCGAACGGCAAGTATCTGGTGGGCTACATCGTCTCGACTGCCGATCAGGCGGGCGAATTGCCGGAGATCATCAAGGCGCGTTTGCGTGCGGTATTGCCGGATTACATGGTGCCGCTGCACTGGCTGTTGCTTGAGCAGTTGCCGCGCAACGCCAACGGCAAGCTGGATCGCAAGGCGCTGCCGGCGTTGGAGATCGGCCAGCTGCACAATCAAGCCTACGTCGCGCCAGGCAATGACCTTGAGCAAACCCTGGCCGATATCTGGGGCGAAGTGCTGAACGTCGAGCAGGTCGGCATCCACGATAACTTCTTCGAACTGGGCGGCCATTCGCTGCTCGCCACGCAAATTGCCTCACGGGTGCAGAACGCCTTGCAGCGCACAGTGCCGCTGCGGGCGATGTTCGAATGCAGCACGGTTTCCGAATTGGCCGGTTATATCGACGGCCTGGAATCCAGTGTGATCACCGAAGAGAAAGTGGATCGCCTGAGCGACTTGATGGCACAGCTGGAGGCTCTGGATTAACGACACGCCAGATCCGGGCGTGCCGTTTTGGGGCATGCCCGGATTGTGATGGCTAAGGTTTGGGGCCCAGAATCTTTTCCAGCTGCGCGGTTTGCGGTGCGCCTTGCTGCTGTTGCAGTTGGCCCTTCGCATCGAGGTAGAAGATCGACGGCGTTGCGGAAAGGCCCAGGTCGTTCATCAATTGCAGATTGGCGTCGAGACGGGTCTGAATCTCTTTAGGGATGGTGCCCAAAGGTTTCAACTTGCTGCTTTTGCCCGCCTGTTCATGCGTGTTCAGTGCCGCTTGGGGATCGTTGTCGGCCAGTAAAGCAGCGGCCTTGGCGGCGCTGTCTTCACGGATGATGCCGACCATGATGTGGCGCAGTTGCACCTTGCCAGCCTTGACCCATGGCCGCGCCTGTTCCCAGAACATGTTGCAGTACGGGCAATTGGCATCGCTGAACAGATACACCACGTTGGGTGCATCGGCGTTGCCATCGGCGATCCAGGTGCTTTTCTCCAGACCGCTCCAGACCTCTTTGGACATCGGCTCGTAGACCAGTTTTTGCAGCGGTGCCTCGCTGAGGTCTGCACCTTTTTCGTCATAGAGATTGCCCGCCAGCACATGCTTGCCATCCCGGGTCAGGTACAGCGCCATGGCCTGTTTCTGGTATTCAGCGGCATAGCCGCGCAAGCCGTCCGGCGCATCGAAACTGCCGATGATGCGCGCGCCTTTGTCTTGCAGTGCGCGAATCGGCGCAGGCAATTCTTCGGCCTGTAACAACGGGCTTTGCAGGATCAGCAGGCTCAGGCTGAGCAGTGAAAGGCAACGGATCGAAATCATGGGTCAAGGGTCCTTGAAGGCTGGGTCGTACTCGGAAAACTGTCGAGGTAGCGGGTCAGGCTGGCTTGGGAAAGCTCGCCCAGGTGACTGCCGATCAGGCGGCCTTCGGAGCTGTAGAAAACGGTGGTGGGCAGGGCCATGGAGCCGACGCTTTGCGCCAGTTGGCCGCTGCCGTCGAACAGCACGTTGCTCAGGCGCAAGCCTTGGGTGTTCAGGAAACTTGCTACGGTTTGCGGCGATTCGGCTTGATTGACGAACAGGAACACCACGTCATCGCGCTCGGCCTGGGCGGCTTGCAGGACGGGCATTTCCCGCCGACAGGGCGGACACCAGGTCGCCCAGAGATTAATCACCAGCGGTCGTCCCTGATAATCGGCCAGCTGCACGGATTCCCCGGCAGCATTGCGCAAGCTGATTTCCGGCAGGCTGACACCTTGCTGATAAATGTTCAGGCCTAGATTGGCCAGCAGCCAGAACATCAATCCGCTGCCCAGACCAAGCCCCAGCGGGCGGCGTAGCTCCAGGCGTCGCCAGGCGATCAGCAGTCCGCCGAGGATCACCGCGAGCACGCCCGGCCAGATCAGGAAGCCGCCGTCGCGGATGTCCAGCGCCTGCCACGGCTGCGCCTGATAATGCGCCCAATACTCGATGACAAATCCCGCACGTGCGACCAGCAAACCCAGCAGGAACAGACCGAACAACGCCGATTCGGGGTTGGCGCCGGTCCGCCGCGAGGTCAGCCAGCCCACCAGTGTCGCCAGCGCCAAAGCGCCGATCAGCAGCAGGTGCACGACGGCCAGGGCGAACGGCCCGATAGAAACACTCAACATCAACTGCGCTCCCGAGTGGCTTGCCAGTGTTGCAGGAAAGTCCCGGCGTCGACCTGGCCAGTGATCCGCCGGTCGCGTCGTTCGTTGCCGTCTGGCCCGATCCACAACAGGCTCGGTGGCCCCGGCACTTTGTAACGTTGCAGCAGCTCGCGGCTGGCCGGGCTGTCAGCGGTGACATCCAGGCGC
>Ga0247812_10000859_pt1 | contig 17402 bp, 15 predicted proteins | sample UWRJL149409B1_FD_178011 | JGI IMG/M metagenome (GOLD analysis project Ga0247812, IMG submission 178011) | Plant litter microbial communities from Arlington Agricultural Research Station in Wisconsin, United States - UWRJ-L149-409B-1 | ecosystem: Environmental > Terrestrial > Plant litter >...
AAGAGGAGGAGGGATTTGCTAGTCTGCTTTTGCTTTGGTTTTGGTTAGGGTTTTGGTTAGCTTCGGTTCGGTTAGTTTGCCTTTTCCACCTGGTTATAGGACGGACAACACGACACAATAGGACAGGATAGACCAGCGGACGACCGCCGCTCAGCGCAAAGCAATAGTAATAGTAATAGCAATAGTAATAATAATCATAATAATTATAATGCTCATAATAAAAGTAGCAAAGTACTCCGTATTGTGAATAATCATGAAACTTTCGACTTTCCTGCTTCCTGCTGCCTGCTGCCGGCTTCCAACCTCTCCCTCTCCCATACAGGACCAGAGGGTTATATTATTGGGTAACACGACAGGGAGCTTATTCCAGCACGAAATGACCACAAAATGGAAGAAGAATTTATTAGCATTATCATTTTGTTATTCTTATTATTCTTATTATTCTCATTATGCACGGCATGATATGGTATGGTGAGCACGCAGCATGAGCATGAGCATGAGCATGAGCATGAACATGAGCATTATTGAACACGGTAGCCGTACCGGTCGTGGTCAGTACTCCGGGATGATTTAATGGGATGTGATGTGATTTGATATGCTATGCTATGATATGTAAGTAAAGTAGCAGAGGAGGGAGGCTGCTGCGGACTACCGTATGACCCGGAACCGTTGCCCGTCAGCAATCACCAGCATTCAGCATTCAGCATTCAGCTTTCAGCATTCAGCACTCATGAATAACGATGAAGGATTCATGATGGAAGGACGGATGGTGTTAAGGGGTCTTGTTATGTACTGCACGAACGGGATGTGATGTCGGTTGCAGTTGATTGTTATAAATCTATAAATTGAGATCCTCTCCCCCGTCTTTGTATGTATAAATACTATATATAATAGATCATCTCTCTCTCTCTCTGCTTCCCCTTCCATAAGTATACATCTGTCTCACAGCTGGAACGTCTGCTTAAGTTTAAGGTGAGCTGCAGCACTGCAGCATCCCTACCTACAGAAAGTCAATTAACAAATCCGATGTCACTTTTCCCCTGGAGTCCATCGTCCTCATTTTCGTACCGGACAAACAGTCTTCCGCAAGTATATGGCATCAAGAATAAACGGAAAGGAATCGCAAAGGGGCAACTTCATCCTCATCCCATCGTGGGGCGTGATTACGAGTTTTTGCATTGATTACAATGTTTGTGGCGGAAATGCAAACACGAGCAACTCAAATCTGTACTGTACTTGCTCCGTATACCGTGCCGACGCATTTTTAAAACTTCAAGGGGACGGAAATCCAGGATCTTGGGTCGGTCCATCCATCCACTACGTGTGTACTGCGTAAAACCTTACTTGTTCATATAGCCCGTCGTGCACGCGGACCTTAGGAGCGAGCTACGAGCTACGAGCTGCATTAATAGTCTAAACTTAATAGTCAGCGATCGCACGCCAGCTACCGCTCAACACCACGCTGTCACAATGGAATAATATATACGTAATTATATCTTATATCCATCACCACTAATCCCGAAGTCTTTGGTAAATTGTTGGCCTAATACCGTCCACAGCACTCAATACTCCATACTCCATGCTCCAGACTTCCATGCTCATGCATACTGTATATACTGTACAGTATTCAAAGAACCCTTCCCACCAACCCGTTTCACGACAAACACCTCCTCGTGTGCCATGTCATCGTCCAAACTCAGGTCATCTCAGATGGTGCTGCTGACACGGCTGCACGGATATCCACCCTGGATCTGGAGGTCATGTCCGATCCACACGACGCTACTGGGTCCGCTTTACTCCAGCTCAGAACCAATCGCTACGGCCTATTATACCCGCTGTTTCCGTTAGGGGCTTGGCGAAAACGTTCTTTTCCTTCTAAAACGCCAAGCAAAATGTTCTACGGCGAGTCCGAGCGGCATTGGTCACCTACTTATACACCGCCTTCAATGCACAAATGTCGTGCCGGATCTGTTTCGACAGGACAAGAATAGCATGTCAACATTACACATCGATTGCTCTCATGCAAATTTATGACCTAACAGCCGCTTGATTGGAAAAGAGTGGGCCAAACTAGATCAACGACAGAACATCGGATTGTATATAATCGGTGTGCGATTTTGTGCTGCTCGATATGAGATCACATTATTCCTAGAGCTAGCTGGGGGCACTGAGCATATGTTGAATATGCATCTTCATCAAGGATCGTTCAACGAGTTCCAAATCAAGCTAATATTCAGATAACATCACAATCTACGATAATTTTTCTCCGTGATGTATTTAAAGAACAAGTTACTCTTGGTTTATTTCCTATTTCGTAGGCTCATGACATTCAACACGCCTCTGATTTCACTATCTGTTTAAGGTCCCCCCCTACTCTCTCACACCCAAAACACCACGTTATTTAAATCGGGCGACATCTCGTTAGCAGGTCGTTGATTATTGCAATGTGCCTTGACTTGGCATATTATAAAAGTGTTAGATCTAGGGAAGACTCGTTGCCTGATATTTCTCCTGATGGCTTTTTGAACCTGTCTAAGACAGAACGATTGACAACCAACATCAATAACTTGTATAAACAAGAGATTCTTGTCATTTAATGTCCTCGGTTTCGTGCTGCATAATCGTTTTCTGAGTAATATATTAATTGGCGATTCAATACTTGTTACTTCCAATTAACAAAACAGAGAATTGAGTTTGGTTCATTGTAACTCATACGAAATTACATTTTGGACATATATTAGTGACACGCGGTATCCTCCAGGACACCGTCTTTGCTCGAGCAGAAGGCGGCCGTTGTCTAAGTCTGCGAAGCCTCTTTTCCTAAATCACTGTCCCCATCGTATTATCCTCCTCCAAGGCAGATTCTCAAATTAGGATTTGACGCTGCCTGAACCTCATGAAGACATAAATTTCCAGTCAACACTTGTTATTTATCGCCGTTGCCATGCAGACACAATAGTTTCAGTTCCAAGTCCTAACACTAAAGCACCGTTTGACAGTATTTTGCATTACATCTACGCCCTAAAGCCTAGACACCTACAGCACGTTTGAGCATATAATACTCAAACCTTGGTGGCGTTGTGGAGCATCCTACTAACAAAACCTAGTCTGCAATTTCATGAATCAAATACGAATAGCCATGCATTGGTATAGACTTGATTCGTCTGGGAAATGTGGGGACGAGCGGCCTCCTCTAAATCGAAGCTCCAAGCTTCAACACACCTATCCTATCCAGAGCCACCAGAGTCAACGAAAAGATAGCTTCAGCATCACAGAAAATGGTATGATAAACCTACGGCCTACAATATATAAATCGGTATTACCTTCCACCGTCGACTTTATTTGCCAAGAGTCCGGCTGGCTTATAAATTAAAAAATTATACAGCCCATTTTTCAAACGGGCTTCTTAGATTATTGAATTGCGTAGCTGAGATGGAACCAATTGAAGAATAAACATGTGCGCAGCGAGACGCTCCTTAAGTTGATAGATGAGAGGGGGAAATGTTGCAAGAGAGCCGAGGTACTGTAGGTCGGCGTACGGATAGAACGGACAGCTCATAAGGAAAATATCAGTGTGAATGGCGTGAAAAATTGAAGTGATGTCAAGGCTAGGGTTTTCTTTCGGGCAAGAATGGACTACAGAAATAACTCTTTGTTTACACAATTCGCATCAGCCATGAGTGAGATACCAACTTCAGCATCTATTATACCAATTACACCTTTCTAAAAATAATCCTTCCAATTAGTATTAGCTGATCGGGTTGTCAAAGCCAATGGGCCCTCGCTTAAAAAGGGGTTTGTCCTTAGCGGGGCATGAATTGATGGATGACATTTACCGGACCCACTATTTAGCTTGTGTAAGCAAGTTCAAGAATGGGGAGGAAATGTATCACCAAAACAGCTCATAACGTCTTTTCTAGAAACATAGAGAAAGTAAACAACATGTTGGAGGGAACATACAAGCAATGGACGCTTCAGGGGCAGAATGGATTAGACAGCTTGGTTGCTAGTGTCGGTTCGCTGCCAAAAGAACTAGGTGAGCACGATGTGCTTGTGAAAATACATGCTGCATCATTGAACTTTCGGGATATTGTACTCGCAAAAGTAAGCATTTCGTCTTCGCCTTAGTACTCACCATCGTCCCAAGCTTAAACGCTCTGAAGAGGCTGACGTGAAACTCAGGGTGGAAAAGGTTTGGTGACAGAGCCTAATGTGGTTCCTGGCTCGGATGGGGCAGGCATCGTAGTCTCAATCGGAAAAGCCGTTACATATCATGCACCAGGAGATAAAGTCATCACCCATCTTGTCCCAAATATTCCCCCCAGTAGATTTCCAACAGGAGCCGATATCACCGCTGGACTGGGACAAGCAGTCGATGGCACCATTAGAGAGTATGGAGTTTTCCACGAGAATACTCTAGTACATATGCCTAATAACCTGTCTTTTGAGCAGGCAGCTACATTGACCTGCTCTGGCTTAACAGCGTGGAATGCGCTCTATGGAGGCGGAAGAGGGCCGAAGAAAGGAGATACAATCTTAACTCAAGGTACGGGAGGTGTCAGTATTGCAGCTGTACAGGTAAATCTTCTCGGTCCTCAAAATGAAGCTGTAGGTCTCATTCGATTCATATAGTTCGCACATGCCGCAGGTGCTACAGTCATCTCGACCACAAGCAGTAGTGAGAAAGCTGCCCGACTCAAAACCCTCGGTGCGTCGCATACTATCAACTATAGAATTGACAAGCAATGGGGATCAACTGCCAAGTCATTCACTCCTCACGGCAGTGGAGTCAACAACGTTGTAGATGTTGGCGGAATGTCCACTCTCGCTGAGTCATTCAAAGCAGTTTGTGTTGATGGAGTCGTGAGCTTAACAGGAGTTCTCGGCGATGAAGCCGATGAGAAGCCAGATATCATGGATTGCCTATGGAGAGTTTGCTCGGCACGAGGACTATTTTTGGGGACTAGAGACCAGTTCAATGATATGGTAAAATTCATTGAGGAGAAGGAAATTGAACCTGTGGTCGATGATAAGATATTCAGGATCGATGAGGTTAAGGAAGCGTATGAATGGTTAGATAAACAGAAGCACTTCTCCAAAGTGGTGATTAAGATAGCTTGAGTAACGAATTTGATATTCCTCTCCCACACACAAGAGCGGCTCCTAGCGTTAGTCAACTAACTATCCGTAGCTGATCTATTATTCCCGACGGGTTTATATGATAAAAAGAGAACTCTTTTCGTCTTTCATCTAGCCAATTCACGTCTCCATAAGCGGACGAGCCATATCCTGTCGTATATCACACCCAGGCCAAACACATCCCAACCTCAGATAACAAAAGATCAACCTCAAATAACCCCTTAAGAAAAGGTTGCTTCCACGATAATAACAATAAGGAACATGCAGCGAAATCACGTTATCGCAATTGTGGCTATATTTCTTGCAATATTCCTAGGCCTTATTGTTTATGCACTTTTTAAAATTTTGGAACTCGGTGCTGGCGAAAATGACTAAAGAGAAACCTCGTACAAAAGCCCAGAACATGCAGGGTACCCTCTTCGAAAGATAGTACCACAATTACGATAATTATGTTGTGTACTGAGCCAGTGGGAAGTTGTCTGTGAAGTGAGGTTGAAAACCCTGAGGGAAGAACAAAAGTTTGGGGGGTCCGGAATATTTCAAATATCGCAAGTAGGGCGGTTCTGGTTGAGCTCATATCCCTCTCCTTAATAGTGGAGAATTGAATTAAGTTACTCATTGGACTTAAAAGAAGCAGTGGTATCGTGTTGGTCAGCAAATTAAAATCTATACAAAGAGAACTTTGGGTTTTGAATGAAGCATACAAATAGTAAATACGGCATGTTCATAAGGTAACAGGGCTTGACTAACACTTGTCCTAGGCGATAAAACTGTTCTGACAAAGGCTGGGGATTATTTTTCTCAAGATACAATACACCCAAGTCACACCTCTCGTCAACCAGCTAATGTTACCGAAATGAGATAAGAGAAGAGATTCAGGTACAAGAAACCAGTGACACTCATTCATTGTGCCTAGAACAGATGGCCTGCATCTGAAGAGCAAATCAAGGTAAACTAAACCTTTCCGCTGTTTTTAAACTTGACATGTTTTCAGTTTGATGGTATCTATCGCTACTATACTTATTTGCTTTAGTATCCTAATAGCAATCGACTTAGCCCAAATATATTATCTAGTTTTCATGTGAGCTGTCTGTATCATAACCTCCTCGGTCGTTTCAACGATGCGAGAACGGCGTGAGTACCGACGGGTGGTTTCGTAGATTTCAGACATGGCTCGGCTGTCGACTGCCCCTGACGAAAGGTGGAGTTGGTGATCGTCAAGAGACATGCGATTGCTTGTATTTGTCTCATCCGAGAACCAGTGTTTGATAATTGGAATAGCCCAACCTTCTGTACTAGTGATGCCCTTAGCTTCAAGTTGTTCGTCTCTTCTACGGCGTCTCGACTTTGATGGGTTTTTCAGAATCGCATCGCAGCGGAGAACCGTTCTTACGTGATTGGATTCAATGAATATCCCTAGAAGCCATATGTTGATTCGGCTCCCCCGTGAGTTTGGATTAGGTAGAACTTGAGGAATGATAAGTTCGTTTGCTGTTCTGGGTAGCCTCGATCCAGTTTTTTGAACCCAGTGATCACGATTCTCAACCATCGGGTGATCCATTTTGAGATGCCAAAGTGCTGCTTCCTTTGACATGTACCTTGTACCCTCTTCACAAGACCGACATTGTACCAGAGAAGGGCCAATTGCGTATTGCGATGGTTGGGTACATATCCATCTCAATTGTCCCTGGTGATGCAGTGATACTGTTCTGGTGTCAAGGCTGGTATCCTTCATGATAATTTTATTCATTTGCTGGCAGTCAGCAGCAGCTGACCAACAAAATGGTAACAGTTGCCCGCACGTTACCATAAGCTCTTCTTCTAGACAAGCTGCCTGTCGCAAAACTGCTGCTAATTCCCGAACTCTGCCATGTATGTCAAACAGATTCAAGTACAGGGTCTCAAGAACGGATGCCATCATGAGCCTATCTCGAGGCCGAAATGGCTTTGTAGAAGATGGCCATAGCCTATATTCCGTTAAAAGAGAAACCATCTTTGTTTCTATAAGCAAATGCTCCGAACCTGACTCGTACGCCGGCCTCGAGTACTGCCCGGCGCTCCTTATATCCCTAGAGTGGCCAGCTTTCATGTGATCGTCATGGAGGAAATCCCGCTTGCGGAGACGATTTGGATCAGCACAGTGGAATACCTCCAAGTGCTCCCGCATTTCGTCCCATGTGTCGTACTCCAACGTTAAATTACACTGGCCATATGAGTGTCTACTCACAAGGTGATTACCTCGGGACCACGAGTCGTCAACCAGGTCGAGATCGGTTTCGCGACCGGAGCCTTTCTCGTAAGGATAGTCCCAACAGTAGATACACCTCTCTCGAACAGTACTTATTGTAAGGTCTGACCGAACAAATGCAGCGTCGATACCACTAACAGCATCACAACACCACCGCACTTGATTGGCCGTCTGTGAGGCAATAGATGATTCCCCGCCTGAGGCAATCATCTCAGACTCAGCGATACCTTCAATGAGCCTCTTAAAGACCACCGGGGCTCCTTGAGATATATTTCCTCGGTTTTCTCGTTCTTGATCCGATGATAGACCTTCCTGCGATTGGCCAGAACTATCTAGACCTCCGAGACTCCGGCTCAATCGATCGAACTGGTCCTCAAAAGAAGAGACAATAGAGCGCTCGAAGCCTTCAAATCGTTGATTCAAGGCTTCAAGCTGGCTTTTACCGAGCTCGCAATAGCCTTGGGTGATTTTTGCGCTCAAATCAACATGAGTTTCTGCGAGTTTCTCAAACTTTGTTGTCATGCCATCAAGCTTCTCACAACTAACACAATTTAGAAATCTGCTGCTTATTAGTACAGCAGCCCCACGAGCAACGGTGCAATAGTTTCTTACCCGTTCAGTATCGATATGTTTACGCTCATCTTTGATATATGAATAGTTATCCTATCTCGGAACTCCGCAATCTCATCTTGAGACGCGGCAATTCGCAGTCTGTTGAAGAAACCATGAATCCCAGTTGAGCTTTTCAGGTCATGATGTTCAGCAACCTGCACCCAAGTCTCAATGTCCTTTTTGCACTTTCTAATCTCCTGATCGACGGCTCCCATTTCTATTTCTTCAAGCACCGTTGGATCATTACTAGCGACAATTTGAAGCTTTTTGAGCAAGCCGCGGACTTTCTCCAAGCTTGCCAGCAGGTCGCTAAAATCGTGCAGAAGCAATCGTATTCTCTTTGGAGAACTGTGCGCGTCGCGGAAGAATTGTCTCAATTTCACAATGCCGTCAATAGACTGCCCTACAAAGCTTATCACACCAGTGAAGGCGGCAATGACTCCGACGATTTCTGCCATGGTCGATTGAGCCACATCGAGACGGACTAGTTCATAAATCCCACACCACGCGGTCGAAGAAGTGCAAAATGGCTACTTAAAGCGTCGCTATGCCAAAAAGCCTCGGGGTACATTCTGGTGAGGCTGCGTGTATTCCTCAAAGTCCTAATTGTGTCGAAAAAACCTCGCCCACTCATACATATGCAACGACAGCCGGCTGCGACGAGCATGCGAGTCTGGCCTGTCTCCAATCCATTGAAATCTGCAATCTATTGGTCAGTGAAATTCATCTTAGAATTTCTGCTTCTGCTTCCTGTTATTTGACGTGGGTTTGACAAGGCTGTGCAGAAGTCCGCCGAATGACCGCCACAATACACTTGGCGGCTATGCAGTCATACTTTCTATGATCCGCCACTCAATCGCTCCAATTCGTATACTCGCTAGTGTCTATTATTAAATTTCGAGCGTTTATTTCTACAGTGACTTCCGTCTTTTGATTGACTGTTTGGTTCACAGCCATCTCAAGCAAACTACATCAGGATGCTTTTGCGGTATTCACTGGTCGACATGAGAAGTTTATCCAACTATCTTGACTCTTGTCCTTCTTTAAGATACCACGCTGATTGATGTAAGGCTTTGCAATAGAGCCATCTTTCATATCATCCTAGTCGTTAAGTTCCGAGCAATCAAAACTATTTTCACATCCTAGCCCACTTTCCAAAGCGCGAGCGAAGGACCCAAAACTCCAGCTGCAGACAAACATATTTAAAGAAAGAGTTGAAACGTCCGTTCTATGAAGAACAATGGATCTTAATCCAGCCATGTAAAATGATCCCATTGCCTGCCAATACGTCCTAAATCAAACAATTTTTATTTTTGCTGGATTCCATGGTAAAGTTCTTCCTACTTCTCCTTTTGGATTCCTTTTCAGTTCCCTAATTCCGAACGACCCTTTGGAACGACATCAACTTGATTGGCACTAGTGTTCAGAAGAAGACGGCAGTCTGCCGCGAGGCTGTCGAATCCAGCATTGCCGAGCTGGACCATGTGGCTCTGTTCATACAAGAGGTATGTATGGCTTGAGACCAAAATCATGAAATCTAATATTGCTTGGAAAGTTTAGATCAAAGGTAGTAACTTCAAGATGTGAATTTAGCCAGCGGGACTAATACCGTAAGGATAAGCGACTATAGAAGAAACAAACGAAAACAGCCAGGTCTAATACCAAGAAAGGAAAGTTTGATTTCTGGGCGAGATTTGCAGCGAATTGCGAGAGCTAAGTGAAACAATGAGTTTCGGCATATCAAGGACCCCTACCATTCATTGTTTGGTTGCAAGGCATCATAAAAGTTCTCATTTTTGAAAACCTAGGTTATCAGATGCGTACAGAGAGTGGAAAGAAACACTACTGAGGTACTCGATTGCCTGGAGACCCGACTCTCATTTCACCTATCAACAATACTCATAATTATGTATCCCTATGTCCTTAACTCCCCGTTCCCCTTTCCTAGACCCAATACTATACGTATACCTCATGACCTATCCCTCCATCTTAACATCACCACCTCCTTGTGCATGATTCGTTTTCTCGGGGTTATTCAGATTTTTCAATAGATAGCTACGCTTGAAATACTCATTCGGATGAACAATTGTCTCGAGCTGATTGGACGTCCACGTCCCGTCATCTTTAACTTTCTTGATCTCCTGCTTGTGGACATGATCGAAAACACTATTTTAGTCAGTCTTGCGTCTTGCGGTATCAGCGGCCGAGAGACAAACCGATTACAAGCCAAATGAAATTTCTGCTTCTCCTTATCTTCTTTGACCCCCCGCAACACCTCTGAGTCTCTAATACCCACCTGCTGCAATAACCCTGTCAGATTCTCAATCGAAAAATGTCTATACGGACATCCATGGGCCTCTCCGGGCCCCGGTGGATGTTCCATCAGAATCTTCTGACAACTAAACGGACTATAACCATTTCCCCTCCTATTGCCATCCCCTCCTACATCGCCGTATACATGGCGTACATTATATCTGTATTCTTTATTGAATTGGTCATCGGTTATTTTTGAGAAACCAGAGCGCCAGAACACGAGACATTCTTCAAGGCTGAGTCCGATGCCTTTCAGGAAGAGAGAGTATTGCAGACGGCCGAAGTGCTTTAGATGGGCATCACGCCGAAGGGAGCGATGCAGGTGTTGCATACAGAGGGGGAAGGAAGAGGAGAGGGTGTCGATGTTGCGAGCTGAGATGTCGGCGCCTGATAAGGAGGTGGAGGAACTGGAGTATGATGCGTCTGGTGTGGTAAAATTTTGGGAAAGGTGGTTCAGTATAGGTGTTAGTCTATCATCTTCATCTAATCGTGGTAATGCTCTCGATGTTGCCTATGTCGAAGTTAGAGTAATTTCCATGACTGGGACTTCGGAGGGCATACTTCAAGTGCTTTCTCGAGCCTACCAGTAAACTCCGGCACTACCAAGCCCAACTGTTCCCTCCCAGGAACAAATGCCTTACCACCCTTCAGCAAAACCCTTCTACTCTCGACCAACTCCGGCACCCTCTCCCAATCTACTTTAAAATAGCTTTCTTCTTCAATCCTTTTTGGATAACCTCCACCAGCAGCTCTCAACTCCTCGGCCAATTCCCTCCTCTCCTCATCCCCCACAATCTCCCATTCTAAACCCATACTCTCCACAAAGCTCTGCCGCTCTTTCGCATCATCGGCTTGGAATCGAATCCGGAATAGACTTGTCTCAACCCTCGCAAACCTCCTCCTCAAATCCTCGGTCGACGAAAAGGCAAGTCGCAGGATGAAATGACTATAATGGTCTTTTTGCCTCTCACTCTGCAAAGTTGTAGAATTTGATGTGGAAGCTGATAAAGGTAGATATCTATCAAGCAGAGGTTTCATGTGCGCTGCCGTTTCCGCCGCAGTTTTGTTTCGAAATTGACATGCTTCAAGTTCCGCCAGAACTTTGTTGGATCATGTTAACATTTTCACTTTGATACTCGATTTCAGAGAGAACAAACCTCGTAATCGATCAATAGCCCATTGCTCAAATTGCTCCAGGGTAATATCACCCTTTGGTGCATCTTTATAGAAGTTCAATCGATGTGTATACTCCCCTTCAACAGTCTTGGTCGCGAACTGTTTCCTCGCCGGATTCAATGCCGCCCTCCTGTTCACAGCGACTCTATTAGGATCCTGCCTGATCATTTTATACCAACGTATTTCTTCTTTAATTTTCAATACCTCGAAGGAAGCGTTGTGGGTGGGGAGACGAATTGATTCAAATGGTCAATATTTTCGAAGTAGTGAGACGCGCCGAAACGACGCGAACGCGTATATTGATTTACTTCAAAATTAGGTAAGCAGGGCCAAGGCCTCTCGCCTTTCACATTCTCCCCTTTTTTTATAAGTCGCTAAACTATTGATCACGGCCCCCAATTTACAAGGCGAAATTGTAGACGTGCAACAAACAGACAATCTGACAGCTAGTCCGAGTAACCTTGGAGGAGATCTAGTTGATGCTTGCACCGGAGAGGTGGATGGTTTTTTTTCGGCGTTGGAAAATATGTAGCTTTGGGAAGTTCAGCCGAGCAGCTGAGAGATCTTTCCGATGGGCTGAAGATATCAAGTCTTAAGTGGATGTGCTTAATTACGCATTATGATGTAGTCTTACCCTTCGTATTCTGTTGCCTATAATTTGAGGCAAACCATAGAGCATAAATCTCGCAAAACAAAGTCACAATACTAGGGAAGTTCAAATAAGAAGTATTCGCTGCTGTGTACTATTGGAATATTATCCTAACACAGCACGCACAGAAGTCACTAGTAATAAGCAATTGTCATCTATCATCCCAGATGCCACTTCCCCGTTTTGGTCCCACCTTGCCATTGCCAATCGGACTTTTAGGATCACTAACACTACCCGCAGAAGCTGAACCTGATCCACTAGTGCTTGCACAACCGCTGCTACCTTTCCTCTCAACCTCATCGCCAGCATAATGAGGGTAATGGGGAGCTGGCCCCTCAAAGCTGGATTGCGTGAAGCCGGAAACATTGCTGAGCATACTGGAGCTACGACCACGTCTGTAAGGGCTCTGGCTGGCGGGGGTTGGAACGTGCATCATTCCAGTGCCGTATATTTGAGGCGCGTACAGGCCAGAAGTGGCCGGAATTGGATTCCAAGGATAATTTGACGTCCCAGCTGCGATATTGCCTTCTGGTATAGCTCCGTATGTAAGGTTGGCTGCAGAGGTTGCTGGGCTACCTGAGTTGGCTGCCAAAGTGGCCATGTACTCGGCATGATACAAAAACTGAACTTGCTGAGCAAGAGCTGTGACATTAGGCGCGAGAGTCTCAATGTCTGAATTGATCTCATCGAGGCGCACCTGTAGCATGGATTCCATCTTTGCTTGCTCGGTGATTTTTGCTTCACGTTCATTGGCGATACGTTGAGCTTCATTCAATCCCCGTTCGTTGGCATCCATAATACGTTCTAACTCTCCGTTCAATTTCACGATCCGGTTTTGCATTCTATCCTTCTTCTGTTGTAGTGTAGTAACCTCTGCTTGCAGAGCCTGGAGATCATTTTCATTAGCCTGTTTGGCAGCTTTGATGTCGCATTCCAACTTTTTGTGCTCTTCCTTCTCGAACTTGTAGGCGTGTTTCAGCGACTTATAGTGGGATGGGTCGACAACTGGAGTGGTGGATAGTGCTTGGATCTCGGCAGCAATTGCTTCAAGATCATCTTCTGCCTGCTTCATATGGGTTTTGCTCTGCTGGACTTTCTGACGCAGCTTATCGTCGGTTCCACCTGAAGAGGCCATAGTGCTGTTCAACTTGTCGATATCCTTGCGGATACTATTCAGCTTGGCTCGGTGATCCTTACGCTCCCGCTTTTGTTTGCTTTTGTCCTCAGCAAGTCTCTTCTCTCCGGCAGCAATGGAATTCTTAAGTGTTTCTTTCGGTGATCCTGGTCGTCCTCCAACTACAGGTTTAGGGGCTGGCCCAGTAGAGTCATCCAACTTGGGTGCGAGGGTCATTACACTCGTAGAGAAGATAACACTTGCATCAATTGTGCTAATGAATTCGAATTTATAGTTGGACATGGGAGTCAAGCCAGGAATCTCACCCTCCCAGCTTGTGTGACCAGGTAGCGATGGGTCCTCTGCATTGTCTGTGTAGATTCGGGTTGGCTGCCAAACCGAAGAATTGACTCGAACGTAAAACGGTTTCGAGGGATCGATCGCTGCAGAGTCCGAACTCTTCGCATTTGAATTATGTGGTGCTGTGTATGTAGGAAAATAGCTCGTACCAAAAATGACGGAGTCGTGGCCAATATGTGTTATCCATATCCGGTCAGCTTCCTTGTGAAATGGTGCGTTTCCAAGATTGTTGATGTCTGTTGCATTTGTTCCTGCAGACTCAGCTGCGGCGCTCGATGTTTCGTATTCCTTTACCATCACGATCTTTGTGCTGGCTAGAGCTGACCATACCGGCTGCCGAGTCCGTAATTGTTGAGATTGCTTCTTCCTTTTCTTGGGATTTGACACGAGGCTTGTTACTGGTAAAGATGTTGAAGATTCGTTGTCGGGAATTTGGGAGGTTTGATTATCATTGCCAACATCGGCTAAACCTTTGGCAGCTTCTGGGTCGCCCACCGGCGTTGAAGTAACTCTTCTCTCTCTCCTAACATACCAATCTCGAATATAGCGAACCGCTCCCTGTGCGATTATGTGGATTGCAAGGAGTTTTTGAAGACCACCAATCTGCGATGTTACCTCATTGCTGTTGGAAACTGATTCAAGAGGGTCATCTGGATCGGGTGAGCCAAGGTATCCTTTGGTCAAGGATGAAAGACCAGCTCCTAAGCCCGACCTTTTGACATTCTTATGTGCGAAGTGATTCGCACCAACAATGCCAAAACATACAAAGACATTGCTCATGCCGGCTTCCCTGCCACTTGTTGCACCACCAAGCGTCAGCGCAATTACAGATTGTGCAAATTCCAAGGAAAATCCCCTAATAGGAGTCCATAGAAATATCCAAAGTAATCCGAATATGATATCCACCACAATAATCGTAGCAATCGAAGGAGTTGCTACAGTGCCCTCAAACAGTCCTCCAAGCGAGAGTTCCCCATTGCTTGAGGCGGGCACAAACGTCAGAGTAATGAACAGCATATGTATAATGGATAGGATAGTTGGTGGAAGTTGTAAAAGAATGATGAGGATAGCAATTGTGTCGGCAAGGGGCATGGAACGTAGAACGGTAACAGCAAGATGGAAATGGCCAGCGTCCCTATGAACGGCAGGGTTCTTCGCAGCATTGACATCGATCTGGCGGTGGTTGTCTTGGGCCACTGGCATTAGGGGATGGTGGTTATAGGACTCAGATGAAGATGATTCCGAGTATCCTCCCAACGACGTCCTCCTCAAAGTCTCGACAGGCATTCTGGATTCCGTAGCAGTATCCCCCGATGCTGGCTGTCGAGCGTGACCGTTCGCCGCAGGAGATTCGGGCAGCGGCGGTGTTGGGGGAAGGTGTTCGTTCGACTTTGCATGCCCATTGAGATTGCCATGGCTCTTCTGCTTCCGCACCGGCTTTCCCGGTCCTACAAGACCATTCTCGTGGCGAGTATCGCGTTGGTTGGCAGCACCTTGCTGTCGCTTGGGCGCGGTCGAAGCTCGAGGCATACGCCTTTGCTGCTGACCCGAGCGACCGTCCGAGTCAGCTAGATGGTGGTTTTTGGTAGCTCCAGGATGCGAGTCCAGGGTGGTGTTGGTGAGCTTGTTTATTTTTTGTTTAGTGAGGTATCGTGAACATTAGCCTCCAACCCAAAGAGTGCGTGTTCCGCGGCTTCGGAAGCGGGTTGTGGAGTTGGAAAGGAAAGGACTGCGGTGGATGGTGGGTGGTCGTGGTAGTTGCGGTGGTGAAGTTGTTGTTATTAGAGGCAGTCGTGGTACGGTACAGTACAGTAGAGAGAGTGGTGGTGGTGTGTTGACGAAGTTAAGTTGCAGAACTGACCAAAGCCCTCTCTCGACGGATGTGCTTGCCAAGCTCCACCAACCTTAATTATCCAGCAAGCAAGCGTCCACAGGTGCAGGTGGGCCAGCTCGATGACTAACCAAATCTTCCTCAGATCCTTGTGGTTATGCGCCTGCACCAATCATTATCCTTTGTTCTATGGGGGGTTTTTTTCTTCCTTTTCCTCTCACTAGGTATGTATGGTATGGTTCTATTCTATTTCCATTACTATTATTATAATTATTATTTCATGCTATCTCTTCCTGTCTTTTTTCCCCTTTCGTTCTGCTAGCGTCTTCTCGCTTGGGGAGGTTTGTGTATGGTGGTGGTCTGTGTGTGTATATGTATATGTGTGTGTGTGTGTGGGTGTTGTACTGGTAATTGGAGCCTCTCCCTCTCCTGGCTCTCCCATCCCCACCGCAAGCCACCCGACACCCGCAATATTAATCACAGTGATTCACAAGCAGAAGAAGAGTGTACGGAGTGGTAGCGTATGTAACCTCAACCTCACACGAACCACCACCAGTCCTGAGTGCACCAGCGGGTTGCTCTCCAAGACAGAAAAAACCAACATAATGCTCCGACGGGCCAGGCCAGGAACCCTTACGATTTCCCCAATACGCATACTAAAGTACAGTAAGCTGCGAGGATATCGGTACCGTCGTCCAAGCAAAACGCGTTGTCTCGTTTCTGTCTCGTTCTGGCTATTGAATAACAGACATCATCAACAAGCTAATTTCTATATGGCTATATTTGCCCATAGCATTCTTTATTCTCTCGGCCATGCCAGCTACACTTCGCTCTGTATACAAAAATATTTGCTTACGTAGCGTATACGGACTACGCGCACCAGCAGGTTCACTCTGAAACATTCAGACCACCAACGGGCTCGGTCCCCCATCCTCTCCAACTTCAGCTCCTTCGCATCAACAAACAACCAAGCTAGCAGTTGAGGGAGGAGGAGGAATAATGGTCGGGGAGTCACGGCGTCTGTCTCCAAAAACATACGTTTATGGAGTAGCTTATATTAGCTAGCTTTTCATATCCGGACGACGATCGATACAGCACAGTTGGTTGTATTCCGCACGGAAGACAGGACTCGTGACAGCACCCCGACATTTTCACAACTGGCCATCACTCTCAAAGCAGGCAAGCGGTCGATCCTTACAGGGAAAAGATAAGCATTTCCATGATTACAGCTCGATAGATGCATGCAATTTTGCATAAGCTCATGTACTTCCGTACAAAATTTCACTGCTTCCCACTTTTGGTCTGGCGCTCCCAATCGGCACTTGACTGCCCTCTCATACAGTATCGACGTCTGATTCGGTCAAATCATCGCCAGTGTGTGTGGGCAGCAACATCACTGGCTCTCTCGCTCACTTGAACATAAACGAATGGGAGCGTTAAGGCTCAACGGCCGTGGTCTAAAGGGCATGTCCTGCATGCTGCACTCTCGTTATTAACGGCACAAATGTCGTATCCGTTGGCCTGAAACAATGTTAGCAAAATGGTGCCCATTAGTATTGGCCCCATATAATGGGTTTTCTTCTTCTTATAAACCGCGTGGGTTATCAGCTTGTGCAAGACAATCCTAGCCTCATCTATACCTATAAGAAAGATGTTATAGGTGAGCTAGACTCTCACCGCCATGGTTTTACTGCTGTACCTATTTTCTCCAGATCAAGGTTCTACTTTTTTCCTTCAAATTAACGTTAGTGCGGGTGATGCACAAACTCAATGATGCTAGCTAGCCCATGATGCTTAAGATGCGACCCAATGACGATCTTTGACTTTTTGTAGGTTGAGTTCATGACTCGGTGACTCGGGATTTTTCAGTTTCCTAGGAGGTGGCTGGTATCACGTGAGGTTAATGGGTCTCAAGGAACTTGAAAATGTGCCTTGGGGAATACTATAGTGAGATTTCCTC
>Ga0247812_10000860_pt1 | contig 17395 bp, 10 predicted proteins | sample UWRJL149409B1_FD_178011 | JGI IMG/M metagenome (GOLD analysis project Ga0247812, IMG submission 178011) | Plant litter microbial communities from Arlington Agricultural Research Station in Wisconsin, United States - UWRJ-L149-409B-1 | ecosystem: Environmental > Terrestrial > Plant litter >...
GCTCTCCAGGGCGGCGTCGAGCTGCGCACTCTGCTCTGCGTCGTTCAGCAGTCGCCAGAAGGCCTGGAAGCTGCGCCCGGCGTCACTGTCACCGATCACATCCACGCCCTCGAACAGCTTGGACAGCACGTCGCCACGCTCACCCTCGTCGTCGATGATGCGCTCGCGGAACTCGCGGTTCAGGCGCTCGAAGTCATCGCGGACGCGGCGGAAATCTTCAGTCAGTTCGTCGGCCAGGCCGATGATCTGGCGGGCCCGCTCCAGCGCGCGCTTGCCGTCCAAGGCAGCGACACGTCCCTCGCCGACCCGCGCGATTTCCGCGTCGATGCGATCGCGTTCGTCGCGCAGCGCGGACAACCGCGCATCCGGATCGGCTTCGGTCTGCGCGGCCAGCTGGGACAACTGGTTGATCACCAGTGCCAGGCGGCTTTCGGTGGCGGCGACGCGGCTCTGCTCCAGGCTGTCGGCGAAGCGGATTGCCTGCAGGGCCTGGGTGGACAGTTCGTACTGTTCCTGGTCGGCGCCTTCGGGCAAGCGGCGCTCCAGCCAGCCCTGGGCGAGCCAGTGCGCCACGTACGCCTGCGCGGTGCGCGGCAGCTCACGGGACAGTTCTTCGCCATTGAGCTGGTCCAGCGCACGCTGCAGCCGCTCGTGCAGGACGGCGGCCGGCAGGGTGCGCTCGCCGTCCATCAACAGGGCCTGCAACAGGCCGATGATCTCCGGGGCGTGGGCGGCGGCCAGCAGCTTCCACTGTGGCTGCTCGCGCAGGTGGCGGTAACGGATGATGCGATCGCGGTGCTTCATGCAGCAGGAGGATCCAGAAAGACGTTCAGCGGCTGCCAGGTGCCCCGCTGGAACGGTGCCCGCCATGACGGCAGGCACCGGGCCGGCGACCTGCTCAGCGCTTGCCGCCGACTTCGATGAAGCGCAGGAACTCGGCGCGGGTGCGGGCATCTTCGCGGAAGCTGCCCAGCATCTTCGAGGTGACCATGCTGACGCCCCGCTTGTGGATGCCGCGGGTGGTCATGCACTCGTGCGCGCCTTCCACGACGACGCCGACACCGATCGGCTGCAGCACGTCCTGGATGCACTGGGCGATCTGCGCGGTCATCTTTTCCTGCACCTGGAAGCGGCGCGCGTAGGCTTCCACCACGCGTGCCAGCTTGCTGATGCCCACCACTTTGCCGGCCGGCAGGTAGCCGACGTGCACCCGGCCGATGATCGGCGCCATGTGGTGCTCGCAATGGCTTTCGTATTCGATGTCGCGCAGCACGATCAGCTCGTCGTAGCCGGCGACCTCTTCGAAGGTCCGCTCCATGTAGGCGCGCGGATCATCGCGGTAGCCACTGAACCAGTCGCCATAGGCTTCGGCCACCCGTCGCGGGGTGTCCAGCAGGCCTTCACGGGTCGGGTCTTCACCGGCCCAGCGCAGCAGGGTGCGCACGGCCTCTTCGGCCTGCGTCTGGCTGACATCGCCTTGCGGCGCCTTGGAATTCTTGTCGTTGCTCATTGCGGACTGCTTCCCGGATGGGGCGAGCATGGTAGCTGACCGGAAGGCGGATCGTCCGCGATACCGTTCTTTTTCATGCAGGAAGAAAGCGGTGGCATGAACAGAAAGCGCCCCGCCCTATTAATAGGTATGAAATTAGTAGTATCCTATCTATCTGCCATGAACGACGCTCTCGACGAACGTACCCGGCTGCAGATGCAGCTCAGCTCCGGCCTGCTCCAGTCAGGGCGGCAATGGCAGCGCCTGGCCGATGGCACGCTGGGCAGCTATGGCATTTCCACCGCCTGCACCATGCCGCTGCTGATGATCGGCCGCTCGGGCGGTGGCATCCGCCAGGTCACCCTGGCCCAGCAGTTGGGCCTGGAGGGCCCCTCGCTGGTGCGCCTGCTGGACAAGCTGTCGGCCAGCGGGCTGGTGCGCCGTGAATGCGATGCCAGCGACCGCCGCGCCAACCTGCTGTGGCTGACCGAAGAAGGCCAGGCCCTGGTCAGCGAGCTGGAACAGAAGCTGATCGGACTGCGCCAGGACGTGTTCGGCGAGCTGTCCATGGAAGAACTGCGCGCGGTGTTGAAAGTGTGGCAACTGCTGGGCGCCGCCGTCGATCGCATTACGTAAGTGCTGCACTCCCGGGGGGATGCCGCTGCCGTGCAGACGCCAGTGGCTTTCGCCCGTTGCTGTTGATGTCCCCTCCCCCCGTCCAGAAGCCAGATCCCTGCCGATGCCCGGTGAATTCAGTCTCCATGGCGTGTTTGTCCCGACCCTGCTCGGGCTGATGCTGGTGGCCTATGTGCTCAACAGCGGCCTGCGCGTGCTGCTGCAACGCAGTGGCGCGTATCGGCTTGTCTGGCACCCCGCCCTCTTCAACCTGGCCCTGTACGGCATTGTGCTGGGCGGGTTGTTCCACCTCCTGCGTTGGATGCAATCGTGAACAAGATCGTCAAGAAAGCCCTGCCGCCGGTGCTGACCGTGCTGGCCGTGATCGTCGCGCTGCTGGTGCTGCGGCAACTGTGGGTCTACTACATGGACGAGCCGTGGACCCGCGATGCGCATATCGGCGCGGACGTGGTGCAGGTGGCCCCGGATGTATCCGGACTGGTGGAAGCGGTGGACGTGGCCGACAACCAGGCGGTGAAGAGAGGCGCGCTGCTGTTCGTGGTGGACCGGGCGCGTTACCGCATCGCCGTGGAGTTGGCGCGGGCATCATTTGCCGAGCGCCAGGCCGCGGTGGCGCAGCTGCGCCGCGAGATCGCCCGCGACCGCAGCCTGCAGGATCTGGTCGCCGGCGAAGATGCCGAAGTGCGCCGGGCCAAGCTGCAGGCTGCACAGGCCGCGCTGGCCACGGCGCAGGCGGCGGTGGACCTGGCCGAGCTCAATCTTGCGCGGACCGAAGTGCGGGCGCCGGCCGATGGCCAGATCAATGACCGCACCGTGCGCGTCGGCGACTACGTAACGGCCGGCAAGCCGGTGCTGGCCCTGCTGGACACCACCTCGTTCCGCGTGGACGGCTACTTCGAAGAGACGCGGCTGCGCGGCGTGGCCCCCGGCCAGCCTGTGGATATCCGGCTGATGGGCGAAGACGTGGCGCTGGTCGGTCATGTCGAAAGCATCGCCGCCGGCATCGAAGACCGGTACCGCACGGCGGGAAACAGCCTGCTGCCGAACGTGACCCCGGCGTTCGACTGGGTGCGTCTGGCCCAGCGTATTCCGGTACGCATCCGCATCGATGCGGTCCCTGATGGCGTGCAGCTGATTTCTGGCCGCACCGCCACGGTGACCGTCAACGTGAAGGGCCACACGAAGGACACCGCTGCCACGGTGCCGGCGCGGGCCGCGCGGTGAGCGCGATGGTGCCTACGTTGCGCCGCGCGGCGCTGGTCGTCGCGCTGACCGGCCTGGCGGCGTGCCGCACGGTGGGCCCGGACTACGCCCTGCCCGAGGCCTCGGCCTTCCAACGGCCGCAGGCCAACGGCGCCTTCATCGATACCGGCAACCCCGAGGTTGCTGCGAGTGCCGACCTGCCCTCGCGCTGGTGGTCGTTGTATCAGGATCCCACGCTGGACGGCCTGGTTGAACAGGCGCTGCGGGACAACGTCGAACTGAAGGCCGCCGACGCGCATCTGCGGCGCGCCGCCGCCCTGTACGAGCAGGCGATGGATGCAGGGGGATTCGAGTACGAAGCAGAAGCCGGTGTCAGCCGGGCCCAGCTGTCTGCCGAATCGTTCCTGCTGGAGCACGAGCTGCCGCCGATCAACCTGGCCGACGGCAAGTTCGCGGTGAGCTATCAATTCGATCTGTTCGGCAAGCTCAGGCGTGGCGCGGAAGCGGCGCGCGCGGACGAACAGTCGGTCGCCGCGGCGCGCGATATCGCCCGTATCACCGTGGTGGCCGAGGTCGCCGACAACTACCTGGACATCTGCCACGCCAATCATGAGCTGCAGGTGGCCAAGCATTCGCTGCAATTGCAGCAGCGCGGCCGTGAGGTCACCCAGCGCCTGATCGCGGCCGGGCGCGGTACCGCCCCCGAGCTGGCGCGCGCGAATGCCCAGGTGGCGATGCTGGAAGCCGCACTGCCGCCGCTGCAGGCCAAGCGCCAAGCGGCCGCCTATTCGCTGGCGGCGCTGTTGGGGCAGACCCCGGGTCAACTGCCGACAGGCGTGGTCGACTGCGCCCATGCGCCCGTGCTGCAGCAGCCGCTGCCGGTCGGCGATGGCCGCGCGCTGCTGGCGCGCCGCCCCGATGTACGACAGGCCGAGCGCAGGCTGGCCGCCGCGACCGCCCGCATCGGCGTGGCGACCGCGGCGCTGTATCCGGATATCCGCTTGGGCGCATCCGTCGGTGCGGCGGGCCTGCTGGCCGACTTCGGCGAGCCGCTGACCCAGCAGTGGTCGCTCGGCCCGCTGATCTCGTGGACCCTGCCCTCTTCCGGTACACGGGCGCGCATCCAGGCCACCGAAGCCGGCGCTGACGCCGCGCTGGCCGAGTTCGACCACACCGTGCTGCAGGCGCTGCGCGAAACACAGACCGCGCTGGATCGCTATGCACAGGATCTGCGTCGACTGCAGTCGCTGCAGGTGGCGCAGCAGCAGGCCACGCTGGCCGCCGCGCAGAACCGTCGGCTGTATCAGGGAGGCCGCACGCCGTACCTGTCCAGCCTGGATGCCGACCGCAGCCTGGCCACCGCCGACGCCACGCTGGCCGACGCGCAGGCACAGGTGTCGCGTGACCAGATCCATCTGTTCCTCGCGCTGGGCGGTGGCTGGGATGCCGGCGCCGAGGTCCCCACCGCCGCTGCACCAACGGCGGCGAGGTAGACCCGATGTCCGTGCTGCTGGACCGCCAAGGCTGGCTGTTCTCGATCAAGACCTTCCTGGCGTCGATCACCGCGCTGTACATCGGGCTGGCCGGCAACCTGTCGCGGCCGTACTGGGCGATGGCCACGGTGTACATCGTCAGCCAGCCGCTGCTGGGGCCCACCCGGGCCAAAGGCCTCTACCGGATCCTGGGTACGCTGCTGGCCGGCGTGGCCACGCTGATCATGCTGCCCCACCTGGTGGAAACCCCGCTGCTGCTCAGTGCGGCGATGTCGCTGTGGCTGGCCGGCTGCCTGTTCCTGGCGCTGTTGAACCGTGGCCCGCGGGGCTACGCCTTCCTGCTGGCTGGCTACACCACGGCCTTCATCGGCTTTCCCGCGGTGACGTCGCCGGAGATGATCTTCGACACCGTGGTGGCGCGCAGCGAGGAGATCATCCTCGGCACGGTCGTGGCGGTGTTGTTCGCTGCACTGGTGTTCCCGGCCTCGGTGCGGCCGATGCTGAGTGGCCGCATCAGCCGCTGGATGGACGACGCGGCGCAATGGTGTCGGCAGATCCTGGAAGGTGGCCGCGCGCACGCACCGCGCAACCGGCTTGCCGCTGACCTGGTGCAGTTCGAGGCGCTGATCGAGTTCCTGCGCCGCGATGATCCCCGCCATGCCGGCGCGGCCGTGTCGATGGCCCGCCTGCGCGAACGCATGCTGCTGTTGCTGCCCGTGCTGTCGTCGATTGCAGATCGGCTGGACGCGCTGCGTGGTCACGACAAGGCGCTGCCTGAGGATCTGCAGTCCGTGGTGGACGATACCCGCGACTGGCTGGTGACTGACGATGCCACCGCCGCCGCTGGCCTGTACACGTCGCTGCGGGCACGCATCAGCGCATTGAAACCGCAGGTGGACGCGGACCTGCAGCGCCTGCAGCTGGCCACCCTGTTGCTGCGCCTGGAGGAGCTGGTGGACCTGTGGCAGGACTGCCGCATGCTGCACCAGGCCATCGAGCACGGCACGGCGCCGCGCGAAACGCCGCGTTACCGCATCCGTGCGCGCGCGGTGACCGACGCCCGCCACGTGGACTACGGCATGGCGCTGTTTTCCGCACTCAGTGCCGGCATCGCGCTGATGAGCTACTGCGTGCTGTGGATCGGGCTCGGTTGGGAAGGGGGTGGCAACGGCGCGATGATGGCCGCCGTGGCCGCGGCGTTCTTCGCCGCACAGGACGATCCCGCACCGAGCATGATGTCCTTCCTGGTATGGGCGGTCGTGGCGAGCATCGTGGCCGGTATCTACCAGTTCGGCATCTTCCCGGCGGTGCACGATTTCGGCCTGCTGGTGCTGCTGTTGGCCGTGGTGTTCCTGCCGTTGGGCCTGCTGCTGCACAACCCGAAGACGATGCTGTTCGCCCTGCCGTTGACGGTGAACCTGGTGGCCCTGCTCAGCGTGCAGAACACGTACAGCGCCAACATCCAGGGCTTCGTGAACTCCGCCGTGGCCATGTTCATCGGCATCGGGTTCGCGGTGGTGATGACCCGGTTGTTCCGCTCGGTGGGCGCCGAGTGGAGCGCGCGGCGGTTGGTGCGCCAGGGCTGGGGCACGCTGGCCGAAGCCGCCGAAGGGCGTGGCCAGCAGGATCGCGAACGCTTCGCTGCGCGCATGCTGGACCTGCTGGGTTTGCTGGCGCCACGGCTGGCCGCCACCCCGGAGGGCAGCGACATCGCCTCGGTGGACATGCTGACCGAGGCCCGCGTGGGGCTGAACATCCTGCAGCTGCGGCGCGCCCGGCTAGACCTGCCCGCGCGCAGCCGGGAGGCGGTGGAGTACATCCTCGCCGACATCGCGACGCACTACCGCCGCCAGGTTGCCGCCCGTCAGCCCGTACCGGGTGAGGACGCGCTGCGCGACCGGCTGGACGCCTCGCTGGCACGGGTGGGCGGCGTGGCGGCCGGCAAGGCGCGCGATGAAGCCCTGATGGGGCTGGTCGGGCTGCGCTTCGCGCTGTTCCCCGCAGACCCGCCGGCCCGCGAAGGGAGCGCCGCGCTTCCTGCCTCGTAACGCGCGCGCCCTTTTCCGACGGTAGTCATCCCCCCGCAAGCACTGTCGCGCTACCCTGCGCGTCCGCGCTTGCTGCGCAACGTCAACAGGAAGATCCGATGAGCTACGACATGATGGTGTTCGATCCGGCCGTGGCACCGCGCGAAGCGGCTGCCTTCATCGCTTGGTATGAGAAGCAGACCGACTGGAACGAAGATCATGACCACGATGATCCGAAGGTCACCACCCCGGCACTGCAGGCCTGGTTCGCCGAGATGGCCGAGCATTTCCCGCCGATGAGCGGCCCGCTGTCCGACGACGAGGACGACCGCGATGAAGTCACCGATTACAGCATCGCCGCGCACGTGATCTATGGCTCCTTCGACGACGCCGTCGCCGAGCGCGCGCATGAAATGTTCCAGGTGCTGGCACACCAGCACGGCCTCGGCTTCTTCGATGCGAGCAGTGATGAAGCGGCGATCGTGTACCCGGACGGCACGGTGCTGGTGCTGGAGTAAGCGGGTGGAGCGCGTTGGTTTGACCGGTCTGGTTTTGGCCGGGCTGGCTTGATTGCTCTGGCTTGATTGCTTTGGCTTGATTGCTTTGGCTTGATTGCTCTGGCTTGATTGCTTTGGCTTGATTGCTCTGGCTTGATTGCTTTGGTAGAGCCGACTTTAGTCGGCTGCGGGGGGACGGCAGCCGACTGAAGTCGGCTCTACCACGGGCTCTGCCGATCAGCCGACTGAAGTCGGCTCTACCACGGGCCCTGTCGGTCAGCCGACTGAAGTCGGCTTTACCACGGGCTCTGTCGGTCAGCCGACTGAAGTCGGCTCTACCAGGGCGGCGTCTCTGTCCGTTGGTTGTACGCTGCTGTCCGGCATCAGCTGAACAGCGAGGCCTGTACCGGTTCGGCGCCCAGGCGCCAGGCCAGCCCGGACATCCGGCTGGCGTGGCGATGCAGTGCTTTTTCCAGCACATCAGCCGGACCGGCCAGGTGCAGCCGCTGCCGCGCGCGGGTCAGGCCGGTGTAGACCAGTTCCCGCGACAGCACGCGTGCGTCATGCCGCGGAAGCTGCAGCCACACTTCGTCGAATTCCGAGCCCTGCGCCTTGTGCACGGTCATCGCGAACGCGCTTTCATGGGCCGGCAACGCCGCCGGGTGGAATGCGCGCGGCTGGGCCAGATCGTCGCCGGCAAACCAGGCCACGATCGCGCCCGTCGCGTCGCGCAGGCAGATGCCGATATCACCATTGAACAGACGATGCCGGTAACTGTTTTCAGTCACCAGCAGCAACCTGCCGTGGAAGTAGCCTGCATTGGCGCCGGCCAGCAGCGTTTCAATGCGATGGTTCAGTCCGCGTGCGCCCTGGGGGCCCTCGCGCAATGCCGTCAGCACACGCAGGCGGCTCGCCTGCGCCAATGCCTGCGCGGGATCTGCCGTCTCGCCCAAGGCCTGCCAGTGCCCGAGCAGATGCCCGCGCTGCACCGACAACGGGTCCAGCACATCTTCGTGGAAGCTGACGCCGGCCAGTGACTGATCCCGCAACACGCGCAGCGCGCCGTCGCTGTCGCCGCGACGCACCGCCGTGGCCAACGGCGCAAGGTCCAGGGTGGCCGTCTGCCGGTAGCCCCGCTGCAGCTGCACGCGGCGGCCGGCAAAGGCGCTGGGCGGTGCCTCGGGCAGCAACGATGCCGGTGCCAGCAACGGCTTCAGCGCGCGTGCGTCATCGGCACGCGTGCCCTGCCCGTCGCCGCTGGCGCGCAGGATGGCGCTGAGCACATCGCCGGCTTCCACCGACGGAAGCTGGTCCGGGTCACCCAGCAGGATCAGCCGCGTGCCCTCGCTGATCGCTTCCACCAGCTTGGCCATCAGCGGCAGGTCGATCATGGAGGCCTCGTCCACCACCACCACGTCGAAGGGCAGTGGATTGTCCGCGTGGTGGCGGAACCGCGGCGAATCCGGAATCACCCCGAGCAGGCGGTGCAGCGTGGTTCCACTGCTGGGCAGTCCCTCGCACAGCGCGGCCTCGATGCCCTCGCCCTGCAGCCGCTGCATCGCCAACCGCAGGCTTTCCGCCATGCGCTCGGCGGCGCGCCCGGTCGGGGCCGCCAAGGCAATCCGCGGCGCGATGCCGCCTGCCTGGGCCGCCTGCGCGATCAGCAGCAACAGCAGGCGGGCGATGGTGGTGGTCTTGCCCGTACCTGGGCCACCGGTCACCAACGCGAGGGGATGGCGCAGCGTCACCGCCGCCGCGCGCGCCTGCTGGTCCGTGCGCTCGGCGGCCTGTGGAAACAACTGCGCGAACAACGGCGCGAGCGGTTCCAGGCCTGCGTCAGGCAACGGGAAACGCCCTATCCGTTGCAGCCCCTCGGCCAGCGTGCGTTCGTATTCGCGATAGCGGCGCAGATACAGCAGCCCGTTTTCCAGCACCAGCGGTGCGTCATCACTGACCCCATCCGCCGTGTCCGGCGTGGCCACCCACGGCGAGGCGCGCAGCTGGTCCGCCCAGTCCGCCGCAAAGGGCCAGGCAAATTCGCCTTCCACCAGCCGCTGTGGCTGCGCTGGATCGAAACCGGCGTGGCCCTGCGATACCGCCAGTGAGGCCAGCGCCGCAGCCACCAGCACCGCCTGCGGCGTATCCGCACGCAGACGCCCCAGGCTGAGCGCCAGGGCGTGGTCCAGGGTGCGCAGCTGGCCACTCTGCTTCAATGCGGTCAGCAGGTTCATGCGATGTCTCCCAGCACGCGGGACACCAGCACGGCCTGGGGGGTTTCGCCCCCGGCAAACAGCGCATCCAGTGCATCGACCAGTGCCCCATCGAAGCGCGCCGCGTGTACGCCGTGGCCTGGCACCTCCAGGCCGCGACAGAACAGGTAGCGGATGCCGCCCATGTCGCGCGCGTAGTCGTACTGCCTGCCCAGCCGGAAACGCAGCCAGCGGTGCAGCGCAACGGTATAGATCAGCGCCTGCAGATCGTATTCGCTGTGCTGCATGGCCACCTGCAGCAACGCCGGTGCGTAGCCGGGCAGGCGGTTCGATTTGTAGTCGAGCACGTACCAGCGGCCGTCGCGTACGTAGGTCAGATCGATCTTGCCGGTCATCAACCCTTCCAGCTGGCGCCGCAGGCCGAAGCCACGGCGGGCCGGCACGATGCCGAAGCGATGCAGCACCTGCAGCAGGGCGGGTACGGCCGTCGGCTGCATCGCGAAGTGGAACTCGATTTCGGCGCGGCGCTCGTCGGGTGGCAGGCTGTACAGGGCACCGCCTTCCGGCAATTCAACGGTGAGCGTGTGGCCGACCAGCGGGGTCAGCACGGCGACGCCCTCGTCCAGGTCGGCATCAGCGTAACCTTCTTCGCGCAGCGCCTTCCGCAGCACCGCGTCCTGTCCTGCCGGTGCAGGTTCGCCCGGCTGCCAGAGGGCCCACGCCGCAAAGTCGGTGTTCTCCAGCGCATCGTGCAGCACGTTGCCGAAGCGGCTGCCCATGAAGCGGGGATCCACCGGCACCGCGTCGGGCTCTGCACCGGCAGGCAGCGCCGGCTCCAGCGGCAGTTCCGGACCCGCCGGTTCGTCGGCAGCCGGTGCGGGTACTTCGGTTGCCGCCGCATCCACATCGTGGCCTGCATCAGCGTTGGCCAGCTGGGTGAAGCTGTAGACCCACCAGTCGTGCGGCACGCGACGGTCGATGCGGCGAACCGGAGGCAGTACCCCTTCGCTTTCCAGCGCAAGCTGCGGCGGGCGCAGCGGTGGTCCGCTGTCATCGACCACGATATCCGGATTTTCCGCCAAGGCCGCCGCGTCGGCCAGCATGGGCGCCAGGCGGGTTTTCGGCAGGCCGGCCAGGTCGCCCACGGCGATCCACAGGGCATGCTCTGCCCGGGTCAGGCCGACATACAGCAGTCGCGCATCCTCGGCACGCTGCTCCTGGTCACGCTGTGCCGTTGCGTTGTCCCACGCCGCGTCCTTGTCCAGCTTCCAGTGCAGTTCCCGGCGATCGTCAGCATGCACGGTGCAATGGCTGGCCGTGTTCGGAGCCCCGCCCTCGATGCCGACGAAGGGCAGGTAAACCAAGGGGTATTCCAGGCCCTTGCTCTTGTGCAGGGTGATGATCTGTACACGACGCGCGTCCGATTCCAGTCGCAACAGCTGTTGCTCATCGTTCTGGTCGGCGTGCGCCATCTGCCCCTGCAGCCAGTCCAGCAGGCCATGCATGCCCAACGCCTGCGCAGACGCTTCCTGCAGCAGTTCGCCCAGCTGCAGGTAATTGGTCAGTCGTCGCTCGCCGTCGATCAGCGCCAGCAGGCGCTCGGCCTGGCCAGCGCACGCATCGGCGATGACCGCGAACGGGCCGCCCCGTGTCCAGCGTTCTCGCCACTGCAGCAGCTGCGTCTGGAAGCCGCGCTGCACATCGCCCTCGCGTTCCATGCTGGCGATGGCGGCTGCATCCTGTCCCAGCAGCACGGTAGCCAGCGCCGCACGCAGGCGCCCTTCATCGGCCGGCTGCAGCAAGGCCATCAGCAGCGCGCGCAGGTCCTGCGCCTCGGCGCTGGCGAACAGGCTCTGCTTGCCCGCCGCCACGGCGGGGATGCCCACAGCCGCCAGGCCCGTCTGTACCAGGGTCGCTTCGCGGTGCGAGCGCACCAGCACGGCGATGTCGCCGGGCGCTACGGGCCGGCCGCGCAGCACGGCAAGGCCACTGCGCGCCTCCAGCAGCACGCGGTGGATGTCGGCAACGCAGGCCCGGCAGGCCACCTCGCGCGATGGCTCCGCGTTGAAAGGCCTGCCTCCTTCGTTGTGCAGCACGCGTAGCGTGAGCCCGGGGGCGGGCACCCCATTGCGCAGGTAGTCGTCGTCGCGGCGGACGCCACCGGCCGTTACCGGCTCGAACTGGATGGCCGGGTCCAGGAACGCATCAGCGCCAGCGCTGGCGTACAACGTCTGCAGCGCGCGCAGCACGGCCGGGCGGGAGCGGAAGTTGCGGTCCAGCGCCGGCGCTACCTGCGCCTCGCGCCGGGCGTTCAGATAGGTGTGGATATCACCGCCACGGAAGCCGTAGATCGCCTGCTTCGGATCGCCGATCAGGAACAGCGCAGGTGGCAGGTCATCATCGCGGTTTTCCGCAGAGTCGCCGAACACGCTCTCGAAGATGCCCCACTGGCGATCGTCGGTGTCCTGGAACTCGTCCACCAGCGCGATGCGGTACTGCGCACGCAGGTGGCGCACCAGGGTGCGGCGGTGCGGCCCGTCCAGTGCATCGGCAACCCCTTCGATGAGGTCGTCGTAGGTCTGCACGCGCCGCACCTGCTTCAGGGTGGCCAAGCGCTGCCGTGCCTCGTTGCGCACGGCGTGCAGGAAGTTGATGGCCTGCAGGCGCAGCCACGCCTGTCGTGCATCGCGCGCGTGCAGGTAGTCCTGCAGCGGTGCCTGCAACGGCGACACCGGTGCGCGGCCGGCATGCGCCTTGTTGGTCTTGGCGGCCAGTGCCTCGGGCAGGAAGGCCGGCAGCCGCTCGCTGTCCAGCGGCGCGGTTTCATCCCCGCGCAGCGCCCACTCGCGCAGTGCGCCGCAGACCGGCTGCACCCAGGTCAGCTTGTACGACGCCCCGTTCAACCACTTGGCATCGACGGCGTCGCACAGGGCCTGGAAGAAGGCATCTCCGTGCTCGCGTACGGCCTGCGCCAGCGCGCGGGTGGCCTGCTGCAACGCGTCGATCGGATCCGATCCGATCGGGCCCGGCGCAGGCAGCAGGGGCAACGACTTCAACAACGCGGGAAGATCCGCCGCCAGCGCATCGGGGCTTTTCCACAGCCATGTCAGTGGATCGATCGCGGCCGGGTCGCTGGCATGCACGCGCCACAGGTCCGCCGCCAGTTCTTCCAGCAGACTCCGCTCGCTGGCCAGCAGTTCGGGCGGGTCGAAGGTGTGTCCGCTTTCCAGCGCATGTTCGCGCAGTACGCGGGTGCAGAAGCCGTGGATGGTGAAGATCGACGCCAAGTCGATTTCATCGGCCGCTACCTGCAACCGCCGCTGCAGGGCGCTGGCACGTTCCTGGCCGCCCTGCAGATGGCGTTGCAGCACGAAGCGGGTCAACGCCACATCCGGCGCTTCGCCCTCCAGCGGCGCGCTGTCCACCAACTGCGCCGCCAATGCCAGACGCTCGCGGATGCGCTTGCGCAGCTCCTGCGTCGCCGCATCGGTAAAGGTCACGGCGAGGATCTGGCCGATGCGCAGGCCCTGCTCCACCACCAAACGGGTGAACAGCGTCGCCAGGGTGAACGTCTTGCCGGTGCCCGCGCTGGCCTCGATCAGCTGCACGCCCTGCAGCGGCAGGGCCAGGTACGGGTCATCCTGCAAGGGCGTGGCGGTGTGGCTCATACGGTGTCGTCCTGCGGGGAATCGGCCAGCGCACGGCCTTCGCGCACCGCTGTGAATACCAACCGGCTGATGTGCAGCAGCTCGGCATAGTGGGTGTCGTCGGCGAACGGGTCCTGTCCGCGCAACGTCAGCTGCAGGGCTTCACTGCGTGACTCGCCCCAGCTGCGGTCCGACCCATGCCAGCGCTTGGCGCCTTCAGCGCGCTGCTTCTCCGCGCTGGCGGTGTGGATGGCCCAGCCGGTGTACGGGCCGAAGCGCAGCGGTTCGCGCAGGCCACGTTGGCGCAGCCGCAGCAGCGCACGCAGCGCGTCGCTGGCCTGCGCCACGGAGAGCGCCGGTTGCACGTGCGGCCCGATGCCCGATTCCCCGTCATCGTGGAACTGCACCAGCGGCAGGGCGTCGCCGGCCGCATTGGCGAGCAACCAGTCCAGTCCGTGGCGGATGGCCGCCGGGCCGTTGAGGCTGCCGGTACGCAGGCGCACCAGTCCATCCGGATGGCGGTCACGCACGCGGCCGTGCAGGCGCACGCCGTCGATCTGCACGTCGTAGCGGCGGCTCTGCAAGGGCTCGGCGCGCAACCACTCACGCAGCGCATCGGCATAGGGTCTCGCCTGTGCCTGCAAGGCATCGAAGCCGCGCTCTCCCAGCGCCCCGGACGGCAGCAGCGCACGCGCGCGCAGCCGCGGATACAGCGGCGCGTCGTCCTCGCTCAACGTGGCCTGGACCACGGCCAGCTGCACACTGCGGGCCGCCGGACTGCGTTCATCCAGCACCAGTGGCTCGATGTCATCGGTTTCTTCCACCTCTCCGGGCAGGCGCAGGCCGAGTGACAGCACCAGGAACTGGCCTGCCGGATCGATCAGGAAGCGGCGCAGTTCATCCAGCGACAGGGTGTCGTCGGCGCGGTCCGTTGCGCCCGCCAGGACCGGCAGCGCCGTCGTGCACCACGGTGGCAACGCCGCGCGTGCGCCGCCCATGCTCCCTGCGGCGGGATGCCATTGCCCCCGGTAGCTGAAACGGCGGGGATCCCCCCCACCGAAGGCCGCCGGTGAAAACGGCTGCAGCGCATGCCGCACCACGAAGCCTTTGCCGGCATCCACGGGGTCGGTGTGGTACTTCATCGCCGCATCGATCAACTCGCTGACCAGCACGGACGGTTCGCGCGCGGTGCCATCGCGCGGGTCCGCGCCCAGGTAACTCAGGTAGAACGCATCCTGTGCGGCGGCGAACAGCTGCAGGAACAGGAAGCGATCGTCTTCGCGCAGTGAGCGATCGCCCGGGCGACGGCGCGGCGAGTCCAGTTCCGCGGTCAGCTGATTGAGGCCGGCAGCAGGATCCCGGCGCGGGAAATCGCCATCGTTCAGGCCGAGGATGCAGATCACCCGGAACGGCAGCAGGCGCATCGGCACCATGCGTCCGAAACTGATGCCACCGGTGAGCAGCGGCGCACGCGTATCGGCCTCGGCCAGCGCCGCGGCGAAGTGCGAACGGATCACCTCTGCAGGCACGGCTGCGTCATATCCGGCCTTCGACGCATCTTCGGCGAACTGGTTGATCAGTCGGCGCAACCGCTCCAGCGCACGCTGGCTGTTGGGCGAGGAAGGCGGCGTCGGCAGCACCGCATCCAGCAGGCCCAGCAGGCGCTGCCGCCATTGGTCAGGCGGCAGACGCTCGCCCAGCCGTTGCTGGTACACCGCCAGCACGCGCAGCAGCCGGATCAGCCGATCCAGCGCATCCAGCGCACTGCCTTCCAGTTCCGGCCACGGCGCGACGCCGGCGATGTCGCCCTCGCTGCCACTGGCGTGCCCCAGCAGCAGCCGGTCCAGCGCGAACTGCCAGGTGAAGGCATCGTCGGCCGGTGCCTGGTGCTGGCGCCGATGATCGGCGTTCAGGCCCCAGCGCACGCCGGCCAGCTGCAGCCAGTCATGCAATCGATCAAAGGCCGCCGCATCCAGGCCAGCCGCTTCCGCCAGCGGCGCACTGGCCAGCAGGTCCAGCACTTCGTTCAAGCCGAAGCGCGCGACGGGCAAGCCCAGCAGATGCACGAACACATCGGCCAGTGGTTCACCGGCCAGCGGACTGGTGTCGGCCAGCGCATAGGGGATGTGGTCATCGCCGCCGCTGCGGCCGCCGAACACGGCTTCCAGGTACGGCACGTACGGATCGATGTCCGGCGCCAGCACGGCGATGTCACGCGCCTGCAGCGGCGGATTGAATCGGGGATCCTGCAGCAGTCCGCGCAGCTGGTCATGCAACACCTGCAGTTCGCGCAGCCGGGTGTGGCAGGCATGCACCTGCAGGCTGGGGTCATCCAGCCGCGGCGTGGGCCGCAGGGCACCAGAGGGAAGCCCGCGGCGATGGAACAGGTCGCGCTGCAGGCGGTGCAGCAGGCTGTCGGATAATCCGCCGTCGCCCAGGGTGGGGCCGGCATCCTCTTCGGGATCGACATACGCGGCGATCTCGCCGGCAGGGTGGACGACCTCGTAGCTGCCCAGTACCGCCATGAAGTCGCGCCCGGCGGCACCCCAGGCTTCCAGCAGACGGTTCTCGCCTGCGGATTCGCCGAACGGATCCGGTGCCCCGCTGCGCAGCTTTTCCGCCAGCGTCTGCAGGTCGCCCCAATAGGCCTGCACCGGCGTGGGCAGGTAGAAGTGCAGTTCGCCGACGCGTGCCTGGGTGGCCATCACCCGCAGCACATCAGGGGAGATGTTCAGCGTGGCAAACGCCGAAAGCCGCGGCGGAAGGCCCTGCGGCAACGGCTTTCCAGCGCCTTCGAACTGATCCAGGTAGGCCTGGATGCGGCGCGCACGATAGCCTCGCCCCTCGGCGATGGCCCGCCACAGGATGGCCTGCGGATCCTGTGGATCGGCGCCGGCCTCCCAGCGCAGCAGCCAGTCACGGCGCCATGCCTGGTATTTCTCGAACACGCTGGCCAGCTCGCCGGCCAGCGCCCACGGTTTCAGCGGATCGCCGCCGGACAGGTACGCCTGCAGCGCGCGCATCGGTGGCCGGGCGATCAGGTCGGCATCGCCCAGCGCGGCGTACAGGCGCCAGCGCAGGGCGGCCGCGTCCAGGTCGTCGGTTTCACCGGGCACGTTGGCATTCAGCGCACGCGCGACGAACTCGCCGGGGGTGAGGAACTCCAGGTTGGCTGCCACACCGTATTCGGCTGCCAGGGTGGACTGCAGCCAGCGCCGCATCGCCACCTGCGGAATCAGCACGACTTCCGGTGCCAGCAGAGGCTGGCCGGGCATCGGCGCGCGGACGTGCCGCGCCAGCAGCGCGGCGAGTACATCCAGGGAATTGGAATGGTAGAGGCGGAAATCGCCAGCAGGGTCGCTCATTGCGGACAGTGTGCCGCAGCGCGGCGATAAATGAATGCCGGGGCCCGCGCGGCGGCCGGCTGACGCGTTCGCCATCCTGCAAGGCAGCAACCGATTGTTCCGGTGCCCTTGCTGACTGTCCCACGGTGCCGCCACCCCAGTTCCGGCACCGCGTGCGACAATACTGGACGGTCCAGTACGCTTATGTTCAGGCGCAGCTGCTGATTCTTCAACGTTGGAAAATCGTTAACGGTGCCCATGCAGGCTTCAGCCACCCCCCTGGTGCAGTTGTCCAACGTCCGCATCGATCGCGGCGGTCGGACGATCCTGCGCGACGTTTCGCTGCAGGTACCACGGGGCAGCATCACCGCCGTGCTGGGGCCGTCGGGCAGTGGCAAGTCCACGCTTCTGGCTGCACTCACCGGCGAACTGCGTCCGGTGCAGGGTGAAGTCACCCTGTTCGGCAAGCCGATCCCTACCGGCAACCGCGACCTGCTGGAGATGCGCAAAAGTGTCGGCGTGCTGCTGCAGGGCAATGGGTTGCTGACCGACCTCAGCGTTGCCGAGAACGTGGCGCTTCCCCTGCGCACCCATACCAAGCTGCCGGTGCCGGTGCGCGAGCGCCTGGTGCAGATGAAGCTGCATGCGGTGGGCCTGTTGGCCGCGGGCGACATCTGGCCGCGCGAGCTGTCAGGTGGCATGGCGCGGCGGGTGGCCCTTGCCCGTGCGCTGGCCCTGGACCCGCCGCTGATGATCTACGACGAGCCGCTGACCGGGCTGGACCCGATTGCCTCCGGGGTGATCATGAGCCTGATCCAGCGCCTCAACCACAGCCTGGGGCTGACCAGC
>Ga0247812_10000861_pt1 | contig 17378 bp, 19 predicted proteins | sample UWRJL149409B1_FD_178011 | JGI IMG/M metagenome (GOLD analysis project Ga0247812, IMG submission 178011) | Plant litter microbial communities from Arlington Agricultural Research Station in Wisconsin, United States - UWRJ-L149-409B-1 | ecosystem: Environmental > Terrestrial > Plant litter >...
GGGAGAGATTCACTGGCGTCTCCTGCGATGATTTCAATGGAAATTTTCACACTTCTAGAGGCCACGAGCTCGAGCCTATCGCGCGCGATTTCGTGAGTGAGCGACTTGGAATTGTGATCGACGAGGTCGGCATCATCCTCAATCATGGAGTTGGCTACTCGCCCGACGGAATGGTTGGCGATGATGGGCTAGTCGAGATCAAGACGAAACTCCCAAAGCTACAGATAGAAGTCATCCTGGCCGGCGAGATCCCGAAGGAACACGTCGTACAGTGCCAAGCAGGACTCTGGATTTCGGAGCGAGACCACATCGACTTCGCATCCTTCTGGCCGGGGATGCCTCTGTTCCACAAGCGCGCCGGTCGTGATGAGGTGATGATCAGAAAGCTTGCTGAGCGCGTGGCGACATTCTATGAGCTGATGGAAGAGCGGACCCAGCAGATTATCGATCTGGCGGTGTGATATGGCTGAGAAGATCCGCCTGAACCAGATCAGCGACCTATCCGAGCTTCAGGCTGCGATTCGCAAGAAGGGTTTCCCTTGCAATGTGACGATTGCAGGGGCTGGCCGGAGTCTTCCTCAGAATGCCCTCTTCCATAAGTGGTGCGAATGCGTGGCGCAGTTCTTCGTGTCTATGGGGAAGACTACCTTCTCCACCGGTGCGCCGATGAACATGGAGAACATGAAGCGCAACTTGAAGCTGACGTTCCTTGGGGAGGAGGTGATTCGCGATGTGAACCTAAAGACAGGAGCCATCACGGAGCGCTACGAGCTGCGCAGCACCAGCCAGCTAGACAAGGGCGACATGCACGCCTTCATGACCTGCATCGACGTATGGGCGACTGATCATGGGATCTACCTGCCGCACCCGGAGGACAGCGAATACATGAAGATGCGCTGCAACATGGGCGAGGCTGTCTAATATTCCTTATTGCCATCAGTGTGCGGAGGCTATATGATGCGCAAACACCATCATTTAGGCATCGCACATGACAAAGATACAAGCAGTAGACCGGGACAAGTTCGTGGTCCGATTCGACAGCCACGATACCCGCGTGAACGTCCAGGTTGCGGCGGCAGCAGATCACACGTCGATGAACACCTTCATCTTGCAGGCCATCGACGAGAAGCTTTCCAGGGGCGCCCGCATCGACCGGCTGCTCGACGCAGCAGAAAATGCACTGACCAAATAACCAACCCAACGACCGAAGGAAAAGACCAATGAGCAAGACTTCGCCACCAGCTATCCATCAATTTTTAGTGAAAACCAACAGAGAAGTCGATGAGTGGATGGATTCATTCTATGTCGATGGTCGTAAGTCTGATTTCAGATTGCATTGCCAGTGGGCATGGCAGGAGCAGGAGCAGCGGCATAATGCTGTCGAGGCCGAGCTGATTAGCGCGCTTGAATCTGCATTAATTATCCTGACTGATAGCGTCGGCGATTTTGATTACGACAAGGCCATCGCTGCCATCGCCAAGGCCCGAGGTGAAGCATGATCGACAAATACAACATCCGCCTGGGCATGGCCTACGCCCGCGAGCTGATCGAATCGTCCCCGGCGAACATCAGCGCAGAGCCGATCATCGAGAACTTGCAGCGGTCGCTGGTGAATAAGCCACTGGCGCAGCGCGCGGGGATCTTGATTGTGATTCGCAAACTGCGTGAGGTGCCGAAGGTTGTGCATGCGGATCCGGTGTTCGCCGATCTGCTGGCGGCGCTGACTTTGAATTCTGCTGAAGGGGTGACGGAATGAGCATTGACTGGGAAAATGTACCTGCAGGATTCGATTTCTTCCTGATTGGAAAATCTCTAGCCGCTGCTGGCAAGCCATACATGAAGGTCGATTCTGTGCAGCGATACATCAGCGCGACAGGCTCATATGTGGCATTTGAAGATGCCGGCGAATTTGAGGTAATCGCAAGGACGGACCAGCCATGGACGGGAGAAGGCCCGCCACCAGTAGGGACTGTGTGCGAGTGCAGAGTTATCGCTAATGGCGAGTGGGTTCGCTGCGAAATAGTTGCCTATAAAGACCATTACGCAATCGCCTACGTTGATGAAAATACGGTGATGCTCTCGCAAGGCATTCGATTCCGACCAATCCGCACGCCAGAGCAGATCGCGGCGGAAGAGCGAATTGCCGCGATCAACTACATGGAAATCGATGCGGGCATGTGCGCAACAGCTTTTGATGGCGATCCAGAAGCAAGGGCGTGGATCACGAATCTTATCGACAAGGGCTGGCGCAAGGTGACCCCATGATCCTCGCCACGCTGTTCATGCTCCAGCACATCTATCGGGGGCCACGGAAATGAGTCGATCTGGATTCGTAAGATGCATAACAGACAACCACCGCGACAGCGAGGGTCGAAGCTGGTGCGGCCAGGCGATTAATAAATTCGACTTTGCCTTCGTGAGCATCGAGCACGCAGCATTCAACGGGAGATCTGAAGGTCGACTGGTGGCGTGCAGCGAATGCACTGCAGAGATCATCAAGGCGCTGGCAACCGGGCAGGAGGAATCATGAGCTTCCACCACTTGATGGCAATGCTTACTGACCGCCGCACTTTCGTCATGCGAGATGGCGAGCGGTATTTCTTTGCGACGATTGTGAAGTGAGGACATAAACATGACGAAGAAGCATCTTGTTCTTGATCTGTATGGCGCTGCTCTGGCTGGAGATAGCAGGCACGCCCAGGCAGTCATGAAAGATCTCGGTATCACCTACCAAAAATCGGTACCTCAGAGCCTTTTCGATAGCTGGTGGTTCTTCAACTGCGAAAACGTTCCAGATGACTTCCCTGACTGGATAACCGAATTAAAGGCTGAACTTGATGCGTGCATTGGTCACGGTCTCACGGCCGAAGATGTGGAAGACATTCGAGCAGGACACAACCGAGTCGTCGCGCGCGCCAACTTGGAGCCGCCCAGAAGCCTCATAACCGAGCGGTTCTACAAAGGACAGATCGTTCCTCGTAGGCTGCGGATGGCGATGACATCCGACAAGAAAGGCGCGCACCTGATTACATTCGGGGGCAGCGTAGAAGTAAATGGCCGAACCGTTGAGCTTCTAAATGCTGATAGCTGCGCATTCAATATTGCCAATGGCGGCAGACGAATGAACAACGGCACATACAAGAAGGTTGGGTTTTCATTCATGAATGTCCACATCAAATCTTCTAAAGCTACTGGGTTTTTGATTGGATAAAAAAGGCCGACGCAATGCCGACCTTTCCTATTTCAGTCCTCGATCAGATTTGTCGCGATCCGTGATGCCCAGCCCCTGCCGAATGATGGCCACGTCTTCAGTTCGGCCATGAACCGAAGACGGTATCCATTCAGCCTCTTGTCCAGCAGCTGCGGATCCATTGCTTTCACTGCGCGGATGGTCAGGGGGCCAAGCCTTCCATCGTCGGTCGCCCCCGTAGCCCGTTGAAGGAATCGAATGGCCTGGCCTGGCCCTGAGTTAACCGAGGCATCGAACACGTCGAAGCGGATAGCATCAGGAAGCTCGTCGGCGCGTACTGTGTCCCAATACGACTTCTTGTAAATGACCTTCGCCGTAGCCAGTGGCAGATCGATCATCGCGCCTGTGTATCCATTTGCCCTGGCAACGTTGTAGGTCACCCCATACATCGTCTCGGCGCCAGGATCATCAGGGTGATTTGAATAACCACCCTCATGACCGATCAGCCTTTCAAATGCCTGATCAAAGTTCATGTCGACTCCTAATCGTGCGAGATGGCGCGAGGGTCATCGGCGGCGTATAGGCCGCCATCGAACCCGATGATGACCTCCTCCTCTTTCTCGGTGCCGCCCTCGGGGAATGGATTGGTTTCGATAACCATATCCTCTCCATTCGGGCCGATCTCATTGATGCGGACATAATCCCATTCGCCGATGTGCTCAGGCTTCCCTTCTGCGTTTCGAACCACATTCTTGATCATATCGTTACCCAGCCGGTGTTCCCGGTACCTGTGAGTTTTTGGTAGTTGCCGCCACCACTGGTGGTTTGCAGCCAGAGCGAACCAGGCGGCGCGGTGATTGAGCCTTCAGGGCTGCCGGCACCTCCGCGGATTATAGGGCCTGCGTTGCCAACCCGGAGCTGCGTTGCTCTCCATTGGATCTCATCAACGGTGGCCCCGGTCCTTGTTACCAACTCATAGTTGGTCCCTACCCCGGCATCAGTAACGGCCTGCCGGTTGAACGAGTTTGTCCCTAGCGCGAGTCTCCAGATGCGGTTATCTGCTACTGCGTTTGACCGGGTCAAGGACATTGCAGCAGAACCGCTGGTTTGAAAGTCGAATGCCTGGTTCATCATCTGGATCGGATTGACCAGTGTCAGAGCATCCTTACTCATGATTTCCCCGGAGAATGACGATACAACCGCGTAGTTCCCAAAATGAGTATTTCGCGTGCCGTTGATAAGCCGGAACAGAACGGCTGCCGGGTCATTTTGGAAGGACTCGGTGTTGCTGATGACTACCTGCGCACAGTCGCTCAACAATATTCCGCGGTCACAGGTTGCGCCAACGAGAACGCCATCGATCAGGACGCCGCCGCATGTATCGAGGTGGATGTTGTATTGAGTCCCGAGAAACGCGCCATCCACTTCCGATGGCTCCGCCTCAAACTTGGAGATCCAGGTAGAGTTACAGCTCTCCATCTTGAGGCCGTACCAGTCGTAGGTCGCGCTCTTCCAGCCAAATCGGTGCCTGCGGACGATGACGGTATCGACCCGACGCCCGCCAATGCCGAAGAAGTAGACGCCGGCATGTTGCGAGTTGATGTTGCCGTTGGATAGCACGCACTCGTTAAAGGCGCCGGACTCTATCTGGTACACGCCGTCGAAGGAGTGAGAGATATCGAAGTTCGTGATCTGCCAAAATGCGCTTTTACCAATCTCAATGCCACGGTAGGCATTGGTGATAGTAAGCTTAGACAGCTGGGCGGTCAGAAGGGTGAAGGCCGCGCGCAACCTGATACCGCACGATTGAACCTGCAGCGTTGGGTCCGTGTCGCTTCTGTAGCTCCCGAAGAACTGGTAGCTGGTGATGTCGCAGCCGATCCCGTCGCCGGTCTCGATCCCGCACAACCACGTCTCGATAGTCTCGAAGGCGTTCTGCGTGCCAGGCGGCGGCAGCGTGTAACCGGCAATGTACAGATTGTCGAAAATGTACGCACTACGACGGGTTGCGTATTGGATTGAATTCTGCGGAGCAACGAATGCCCGACCGCCGTTGGTTCCTCTCGCAAGAACGGTGAGATAAACCGCGCCTGAAAGGGTCTGCTGGTTCTGCGGGTTGAAGACAAACCCGTCTGCCCCGCTCATGTTGTCAAACACAAGAACCGAGTCGCGGCCATCCCCACTGATAACGCCAGAATCCTTTGTCAGCGTCCCAGTAAGGATGTAGACCCCGCAAGGCACCTTGATGTCTGCATGAGGGTGCGCGCTAAAGCAGGCCTGGAAGGCTGCCGTGTCGTTAGTGATCCCGTCACCTACCGCACCAAAATCCTTGACAGAAATTACGTCGCGCATCTTGCTTTGGAACGTGCGCAATACGGCGCCAATGCCAGCCTGCAGGAAATATCCGAAACCGCCGACGACGCCTGCGATCGCAGCGTCAACGTAGCTGCGCATGGTGCGGATGTTCACCGCGTCAGGATCAGCCGCGCCATCACCAAGATTGACGATCTTTCTTCCCTGGGCGTCGTAGTCGTTCTTCCCGACAGGCCGCAGTAGCGCTCGCCCAAGGTAGCTGAACGCCTGCTGAACAAGCATCGTCAGTTTGTCCAGGGCCCGCTCATGCGACTCAGCGGGGAACGGATCGTTTGCCACATAGTCGGTTTCCTGCGTAGCAGGAACAACCCGGTTTATCAGGATCTGAACACCAACCACCGGAGCGGCGAACATCGTCACCGCGCCTCCAGACTGAACGCCGTCGCCGGAAACCGAATAGTCAGATCCAAGGACAAGGGTTGTGACGCTGGCGTCAGCGTTCACCCGCGTGACGACGAGATCTGTCTGCGCAAGGAAGTAGAAAGGAACAGGCAGGAGGGTGGTGACACCGTCGCCCAAATAAGAAACGCTGCTGGTTTGGCTACTGACAGTCATCGCACCACCTCGGATGGCCTCAAAAGGAATTGTTGGTTGTTCTCGCGCTTTACGCGTTGCTCCATACGAATCATGGACCCGGGGTTCATCCACTCCTGAATGCGATAGAAGATCGCGTAGTCCAGCACTGGCTTGATATAAAACAGGTTTGCGAATGGCGTTGAAGACTGACCAAGGCGGAACAGCTTCGACGCCAGGTCTACGTCCTCCCCGGTGGCCGCGAGGCGTGATTGCTGGATCACGTCGACCACACTGGCGGCGCGAGAGGCGAACGGCCCAGCCAGGGTTTCAAGCGGCTTGTTGCCAAAGCGCGAAGCCTCGCCAAACAGGAAGTCGGTATAGATCCCGAAGCCGCCGCCCTGGACGAATGACGCCATCCATACCTTCGGGTCCAGTGGATCACGCGGCTCCTTGCCCTTGATCAGATCTTTTGCCGCCAGCGCCATGTAGCCGAACACCGTCGACCACGCGACCAGATTGGCCATACCAAGAAACTGCGCTGCAGGGCTGCCGGTAGATGCGGCTTGGAGCAATTCGCGGAACGGCGCCAGACTGCGCCCGAACTCAGTCGGTACATAGTCGCGCCCGTACAGCTCACGCCCTGCAGCCTTCTGCAGGAAGCTCACGCCGAAGCTCTTGAACTGGCCGAAGAATCGCATCAGTTCGCCGGACACCGTGCCTGGCTGTGTGCCCTGACGCAGAACAGCGCGGGTTCTCGCATCTGGCTCAAGGACTGCATAGCTCACGCGGTCGCTGATGTAGCTGCGCAGCTGTCCGGCCAACTCTTCGCGAAGCTCTGAGATGGAGTTACGCGAGACGGTGCGGCCTTGGCTTTCCAGGTATCCAGATAGCGCCTCATCAGAGATGTTGTCGAAGTCCTGAGTAGTCATGAACTGTCGACCATTGGCTTCGGACAGCTGAGCAGAGCGCATCAGATCCCAGCGGCCAGCGTCGATACCGTACAGATCGAGCGCCCTGGTCAACTCCTTCGGCAGCGAGGCGAAGTCGCTCACAGAGTTCGCCGCCAGGTAGTTGGACATGGACAGGCCGGACGATGCCCGGTGCGTGTCCGTCCACCAGCTTTGCAGGTTCATCCTGAAAAATAGGTTCTGCCACTTGCTGACCTGGCCGGGCAAAGTGTCATCGACGCTGAATCGATTGGTTGTGGCGCCGCGCATGCCTTCCATGTACACGCCGAGCATCGACAGGATCTGCCGTTCTTCCACCGACTTGCGGCCAGAGGTCAGCCCCTTGAGCATCGAGCCCATGCCGGACAGCATGCTCTTGCCCTGGTAGCGTAGCTCGGACGCGGCGACCGGGATGTCAGTCACGCTTGAGGCAATCGATGCGCCAAGGCTGGTCATGTTCACCCATGCGCGGGCAGCGGAACTATACCGGGCCAGGTCGCCGTCGACAGGGATGCGAGTGGTGCCGTCGACCTCGCTGAATCGGTTCTTGAGCATGCGTTTTCGGGCGTCATCGAAAGCCTTCAGCTTTTCAGGCTGGCCCTTGAGATCCTTTGCGAACGAGTCGAGAACATCGTTCCAGTTCGATTCCGGGTTGGTGCCGAGGCGCTTCATCAGGGCCGTGGATTCGCCAAGCTGCGACAGAGAGCCGATCACGGATTCGCGAATGTTGCCCATGCCGAACTCGCGGTTATAGGCCGTCCAGTCTTCGGCGGAACGGAAGTGCAGAACCCGCTCCTGGCTGACCTGCTTGGCTATGTTGCGCGGCCCGGTGAATGCGCCAGCGGGCGCGCCGGTACTCTTGAAATGCACACCAGATGCCAGGCCGTCATAGGTGGCTGACATGAACTCATAAGGGTCGCGGCCTTGGAATGTGTCAGGCGACAGGCGCGGCAGGATCTTGGAAATCCAGTCTTCCTTGCCGGCAGCACGGATGCGAAGCGGGTCATGGCTCTGCTTGGTGATGTAGTTGTCCAGCTTGCCGATCATCGCGCCGGCCTTGTTGGCACCGATCCGCGATGTCTCCTGCCACTTGTCGATGGTCTTGGCGATATCGACGGCGACCTTTGGAATGCCGGTGAAGTCGGGAGTCTGATCGCGAAGCTTCCAAAGCGCCCGGGCAATGTCATCGTCGAAGATGCCGGATGACAGAGAGTCGAGATTTCCTGCGACCTCCAGGTCAGACAGCAGGCCGCCGATGTAGCTGTTGGCCAACTGCGACTGCTCGACACTTACGGATGCCCGGGAGCCTGTGCGTGCCAGGTTGGTCCCGACAAGGAATGACTCGGCGCCTAGAACAGGTTGATCAGCCCAGTTGTTGCGCAGATAGGCCAGCGCCTCAGCGCGGCGACGGGCGTTGATGAAGGCGGCGCGCTTTTTGTACGAAGCAGCCTGCATCGCCTCCATGCCAAGCTCGTCAGCGGCGCGCAGGGCGGCATCTTCTGAACTTAGGCTGGCGTCTGTAGCCATGAGCTGCTTCTGCCTCTCCTGCAGAACCTCAATGGCTTCGGTGATCTGCGCCAGGCTCAGCTTTCCACCGGCAGCTTTCTCCGCTGCGTCAATGCAATCTTGTGCGGCCATTATCCCCTCAACATACAAAGCGCATTGGCGCGGTAAACATCTTGGTATGCCTTGGCCTCAACTTCGAACGCCTCGGCTTCCTTCAGCTCAGGATCCTCTTTCAGATTGTACCCTGTCTGGTCTGCGACTTCTTTTGCTGATGCCTCATCAGCCTGTAGCTGCTCATCTTCGAAGGCCTGGCCATCTTTGGCAGACTTGATTTCTGCGTCAGCCTTGGCCGATGCCTGGACGTATTCCTTCGGCGTGCGGCTCGGCGCGATCTTGATGTGGTCAATGGCCTGCTGCCGGATATTGGCATCAGGCGACTTGAGGTCGAGAAAGGTTTTCGGGCTGATGTCCTGGCCATTGAATGCGGCGCCGAGCGAATTCCTCAGGAGTTCCGCCTTTTCGGCGAACGGGACAGGGCTCAGCGCCTCGGCCAGCCTTGTCTTGGTCATGCCGGCAGCAAGGCGACTTGACTCGCCGTCGATTCGATCCTTGAAGCGCTCAGGGATCTCGCCGCGATCAAGCCTGCCAAGATCTGCCCGGGCAAGTTCGGACTGGCGGTTCCCCTCGATGGCCTGCTCTACTTCTGAACGGCGACCCTTTGCTTCCGCGACTTCATTGGCAATGGACTCCCGCGAGGCGCGCTCGGCCTGCTTCCGGCTCATGCCCTGGTCCTGGAACATCTTGGCGCGATCTTTGAACTCGTCCGGGATCGCTTCGATCTTGCGATTCACGGCGTCCAACTCAACGCGAATGTCGGCAACATTGGAGACCCGGCCAGTTGCCGCCTGCTCAAGCTCGGCGCGGAAACCAGGCATCAGGTTGTCTATGGCCTGGCTGCTTGAGGCGCGCTGCTCGGCAAGCCCCGCTTCCAGGTCGCGGTTCAGCTTGGTGAAGGAATCGTCGACGTAGCCGACGCGGGACAGTTCGGCCCGGGCTGGCGCCGTCATGTCGTCCAGAGAATCGCCGATATCAATCTTGGCAGATGGGAAGTAGCGATCTTTGACGATGCCGCCGATGCCGCGTAGAGATCCGCCAAGCGCCGCACCGAACGCGATATTGGTCAGGCTGTCGGTGATGTCGTAATCGTCCTGCAGCTGCTGGCTCAGGGTGTATACGGCCGGCTCAAGGAGTGCCGAGCCGACCGCGCCTTCTACTGCGCCAACACCGGCACGCACGCCGAGCCGCGCACCGAAGCCCGCGGCGCCGGCCAGCATTGCCGTGTATCGGGCCTCACCAACGACTGGGATGAACGCCGACGCGATATTGATCGGGTCAACTGCCTGAGCCGCGAACGATGCCAGGATCATTGCAGGAGCGGCGGACCCCGGGGCGTTCTGCATCAGGATGGCCCGCTCACGCTCAGCGCGCCGGCGAGACAGCAGCAGGTCCAGAGAACCCTGGCGCATGCCGCCATCTGGCACGTCGACCTCAAGCCCCGAATCCTTGACCTGCTGTTGCGCCTGTTCGCGGGTAAGAATTCCAGTCTCTGGCACAGATGTCTGGATCACGTCGCGCCGTACAGGGTCGTAGCCGAGTCTCCCTGTTTCCTGCTCAGCAAGGTTGCCGACCTGCACGGTTAGCGGCGTGATACTGGTGGTAAACGACTGTTCAGCCGCGGCGCCGACAGCCTCACCAAATCCCACCGGGGCATCAAGTATCGATAAACCAATCCCCTGAATCGGATCTTCCGTGTAAAAAGCCATCAGCGGAATCCTTGCTCAATCATGCGTGCGCGGTCGGTCTTCTTGCCTTTCGGCTTAATCGCCCCGGCGCCAATGAGTTCTTCGAAGGTAAACTGCAGCGGACGGCCGTTCTTGCCAAGGATCGCGGCGCCGTTGTGCATCAGGTACACGCCGGTTTCGTCTTTGTTGGCGATTACGGTAGCGGCCCCAAGCAGCTTCTGCGTGCGCTCATCTGTGAACTCGCCGGATACACCCTGGATCTCTCCAAGTGCGATGTCGCTGGCTTTCAGGCCGCTCACAACCGATTGAATGCCTTCCTGCACGGTGTCGATGTCGTACTGGTTCGGGACGCGCAACGTTCCATCAAGCTGGTAGTTGGCGCTCAGGCGCTTCGACATGTTCTCGGCTGCTTCGCTCGGGCTCACGCCTTGGGCCATCTGCGCCAGCGCACCTCGATACGCCTCGTTGTAGATGCTGCCATAGGTAGATTGGCCTCCTGCTTGGCTTGCGAAGGTCTTGGCGAATGGGTCAAGCGCCGACTTTAGAGTCAGCTCCATGGCATTCACGTCGGATGACTGCAGCGGCTTTTTCAGTTCGGCAGTCTTCACCTGCGAAATACCAGATAGCAGGGTAGCCGTGTCGCGATCTACGCCTGATCCAATGATCTTCACCGAGTCGGGTAGCTGTCCGGCGACCTGCTTGAACACATCAGGGAAATGCTGACCCCAGTTGGTTTTCATTTCCTCGATCAGCTGGATTTGTTTCGGGCCAGCGTTGGCCGGGTCCTTGAAGGTCGCCGCCATCGATGCCGCGTAGGATTCAGGGATAACGTTAAACTGCTTCAGGCCCAAGCGCGCCTGCTCACCCTTCACCGCTTCAGCGTATGCCTGGTAGGCAGCAGGGGCCGATTCTGGATCTGATGCGCCCATCACACCCTGCCATGCAGCATTTACCTCAGGAGCGTACTTGATTGCGTAGCCGGCGCCATCCTCGACAAGTTGCTTATTGATGTTTTGCGCATCGGAAACCATCTTGCCGAACAGCTGAGATTGCTCAGCAAATCCTTCGGAGGCAACGCCATCCAAGGCCGGGGCTCGACTCTGTAGCCACTCGCCGCGCTCACTGATTGGAAGGGTCGCGTACTCTTTGACGCCAACGCCGTATTGCTGCGCCTGGCTCAATGCGTCAAAGGCGCGCTGCCCACGCTCAGGCCCATAGGCCGCACGCAACTCACCGGCTGATGGCGGGTTGTTGAACTGCAGCCCCTGCATGTAGGCTGCACTGGCATCCTGTAGCCGGAATCCCATCTCGGCCCGGCTTATGGCGGCGGCTTGTTTGGCTTCAGCCTCGCGACGCTTCAACTCAGCTTCGGCGGCGTTTCGCAACTGGATGCGGTTGTCAGCATTCAGCAGGCGAACATCCACCGCGCCGCCGCCATCCTCACTGCGCAGCTGGGACAGCACGCCGTTTGGATTCGACTTCATCCGCGCAGCTACTGCCGCGAAGCTGATCTTCTGGATGGCGTCATCGCGCAGCTTGGCCTTGGCTGGCGCCGGGATATCGAGTTGATCCAGAGTCGCGAGGTTTTCAGCCAGGGCCGATTGGTGCTGCGACGGATCCAGGTCTACGGCAATGCGCGACTGATCAATGCCCTTGCCGATCTTGTCTACCCGATCATCCAGCCGGGAGCGAGCCTCAAACTGCATGCCGCGCCCGACGATGTCCGACTTCATGGCCGACAGGCGCTCACGCAGGTAGTTGCGAGATTCATCGTTCGGCGCATTCAGCAGCGCCTCATCAGTGTAGGAGTCGAAGTCCTTGGTCAGCGTGCCGGTGTAATCCTTGGCCCCTGCTGGCGCGTTCTGCTCGCGGTCGATCTGCTGCTGTGTCCAGTGAAGTCGGGCATTGCCAAGCTGCTCAGCCGACCAAGCCGCCGCGTCTTCGCGCTCCTTCTTCTGGTTGGCGTCCAGAACCTGCTGGCCGACTTGTGCCAGGTTGGTTGCCAGCCCACCGAGGACTGCGCCGCCACCAATTGCGATTGGACGAGATCCGGCAGGGCCTGGACCGAGGCCTTGTCGCGCGCTGATGCCTGTCGAGTAAACCGGGATTCTCGCCATTACATATTCTTCACATAGGCTGCGTTATTGGTCAGCGCCACGTTCTGGCCCTGCGTGTTGACTCCTGCTGGCTTCTTGTACTTGGAGTAGAGCGAGGCTCCAGAGCTTAGAAGCCCTGCGCCAGCGCCAAGATACCCGGCGCGCGAAGCCTGCGAGGCATTCCCTTTCAAGATGCCCGACGAGATGCCGTCCTCACTGGCCTGACTCAACAGGCTGCTGGCCTGCTGCTCGCCGCCGTAGCGGATGTTCAAGGCGTCCAGTTCGGCCTGCATCTCGGAGTCTTCTTGAAGAAGTCCGAGGGTGCCGCCGGACGCCCCGGACTGACCTATGGCCGCACGCTGAGTGGCCAGCAACTGGCGAGCCTCGCGGCGCTGAGACTCTTCCTCTGCCCCGGCCTGCTGCCGCGCAACCCTGGCCTGATTGATCAGCGCATCCTTGTCGCGCTGCGCCTGGTTGGCCTGCTGCTGCAATGCTGCCTGCTGCTGCTGGCCCTGCTGGATAGCGCCATAGGCAGAGACGCCGGCAATGATGAAAGGTAGTGCCGCCGCCATTATCGAATCCTCACGTAAATATCGATGTCCCGCCCGCTTGGCGTGTACTTCCTGGCCGTGCGCTCATGATCGAATCCAAGCATCGACAACCAGCGGTGAGCCTCTGGCCACCCGACCTCACAACCTGTCTCAACCCGGGAATGGGGAAGCGCATTCAGGAAGCGCGTGGCGATCCGGTGAACGCCATTCATGACGCGGCCGGCCTCTTTGTCCAGCAACAGCCACGCCTCAGCCCTGCCTTCCCAAATCTCAATCGCCCCGCCAGCGCCAACCACATTGTCACCATGCATGATGGTGTAGGCGCAGCAGCTATTGGAGCTCAACCACTCGCCGTAATCGGCGGTCAGGCTGAACTCTGGCTGCTGCTGCCATGGCTGCAGGTCTATCGCCAGAAGGTCGGCGGGGGCGAAGGGCTTTGTCGTCGTCATGCGCTTGTCTTCATTTCCGGATAGATGCCGATCAGGGTCATCGGCAGAGGCTGTTCTTGAATAACAGTGAGTCTACCAGCTTCCTCCCAACCAATAGGCCATTGGCATTCCTTATCACCAGTGAATGGAACGACCGCCTGGTCCATCGGCATGGAGCTATCGCGGAACGGGATCTCGTCGAGTTGCACGCCATCGATCCCGTACTTCGCGCCGACAGTGCCGAGGAAGCGGAATCGGACCTTGCCGAACTTCTTCTTCTGGCCCTGCGATGTGCCTTGAGTGGCGCCGGCCTCGATCTTCATGGTGGTCATGATCGATCGGTAGTTGATCCCGACCTGAACCACTGAAGCTGGAACCTGAAGAGTAATGCTGCCAGAAGCAACCACCCGGTCAGGGTGCGTGGCGCCGTCTGCCAGGATGCTTACCACCTGCCCTTCAAGATGGGAAAGCCCGCTGATTGTCGTAGTCGGCGCGCCGCTGTACTGCAGAGACGAATCCAGGAACACGGCGGTATTGATTGGCTCGAATGGCTGCCAGTTCTGAGTCATGTACTCGACGTAGCGCTTTGGAACGCCATTGATCGTGCGGGCAACGACCATCCACAGCTCTTCTGAGTTTCCATCAGGAGTTGGAACTACCTGGATTGACTCGACAACCCCGTAATTGGTAAAGCCGGCTACTGCGCCGCCGATCCAGTGAGGATGCCAGGAGGTCACGTCCTGCTCGCGGTTGTACGTCAGCCCGAGCAGAACACCCTGGGCGGTGTTGGCCCATACGACGGTATCAGGCTCCTGCTGATATGAGAGTTGAACAAGACCTTGCTGAGTCAGGTGCTCAGACAGAACGGTCACGTCATTGGATCCGAACGAATCCTGTTCGAATGAGTAAGCGATGTCGCGCAGCTTCTTTCCGGCGCGCTGGACGAACAGGGTCTGCGCCGAGACAACCTGCGGCTGGATGTTCCGACCGCCGAACCGGCTCTGCTGCGCAATCTTGATATTGCGGGTGGCGAATGGGTCTGAGCTTGAGTTCTCACCGCAGGCAAACTCGCCGCCACCGGTTCCGATCAACAGGGATCCGCCAGACACAAGCCAGGTCACATCGTTCACCTGGTCGCTGCTGATCCGAACGTTTATCGAATCGTCGTCGACCACCACGTTCGATTGCTTTGGCGTGAAGTTTTCGTAGTCTCCAACCACGGAGAACCACAGTTTCTGCCCCCCGGCGAAGGTCAGGCGCTCACGAAAGAACGTCGCGTGCGATGGGTACAGGTTCCGCTGCGACCAGTCCCCGTAGTTCCACTTCGATGTGACATTCGATGATCCGACCACGTTGCCTGGGAGCGTGCTGATCACCGTACCAGTTACCACGGTAGGGCTGGTGAAGCCTGTGATGCGGACATAGCCGAAGCCGGAGTGCTGATATTCCCACTCGATGCCCACGGTTTCCGATGTCTCTTGCTGAACTGGCCCATTGGTGTGCGATCCGTCGAAGGCCTTACCCTCAATGTGCACAGGCCGTAGCGTCCCAGAATACTGCTTTGTCGCCGGCCCCACCGGCGAACTGGTCGCTATGTAGAACTTCCCATCAGACGTGACAAGGGACCCAAGTGGGAACTGCCGGTTTACCTCCCACGCGGCATAGTTCGCCGAGTCCATCTGCTCAAGCTGGAACAGGGAGCCAACATCGTTCGCAGTGAATATGGCGGCAGACGCAGTGAGAGTAACTGCGCCGGTGGCCACGTCCGCATAGACAGTGATCGCGTCATCCTTGTTCTGATCGGCGAAAGGGCCGCCAATAGCGTCAAGCACGGACAGCGTCCAGTTGGTATTGCCCAATCTCGACAGTTTCCGCGGGGGGTAGTTGCGATGCGCGATGTAGATGACGTCTGCGCTCTGCACCATTGACAGCGCAAAGGTGCCTTCGGAGGTCATCAGGTCGGCAGACGTGTACGGCGACGGGATCTCATACGGAGTCGGCCCAACCATGACCTGTCCATGATCTGTGTAAAACCGGATGTACAAGTGCCCGAATTCCAAGATGAAGGACTGGGTCACGTTGAATTCGAAGCGGGCGATCCAGGAGCGAGCCGTAGAGTCCTTTGTTTCAGCGACGAACCTTGTACCCTGGCGGCGCCGGATCGGGCCTTGCACTGTCGGCACGAAGTTCAGGAGTTTCGAGCAACCTGTCTGGTATTTGGCAAAGTCGATCCGCCCTTCCATCAAGGGGGACAGCTCACCGCTGTTGAATGAGGTAAACGCAGGATTCATTAAAGGTTCCTCGACAGCATCCAAGTGTCATCGGCAATGGTGTCTGCCGGCGACTCGATTGCATCAGAGCGCAATGCCTTGATGATGGCCTGCTTGTATTCGTTCCAGGCCAGCTGGCGGTTGGTAGAGCTTGAAGTCAGCGACTCGGCCAGTTCAATAGCCAGCTTGCAGGCCAGCGCCTCACCAAACAGAGGATCGAAGAAGGTAGGGTCAGTGATCTGAGCCACGTACCGGATACGCAATGGAGCCGGCAGGTTCGACATGATCGATCGGCCTTCGATCTCGTACTCTTTCCACTGCGAATTGGTGAAGTCTGAAAGGTTTGGGCCGGGGTAGAAGTTGCCAGCCCATAGCAGGCGCAGGCAGTCAGCAGGCAGCTGGAACTGGCGAGCCCAATCGAACTCAGGGACATCCACCAACGCAGCCAGAGATGCGCGCCTGATGGAGAAATTCCAGGTGTAGGCGCGAAGCTCGGAGTCGCGCACGATGGTGTACATCGATTGCAGCGCCCGGGCCTGCTCGTTGTTGTCACCAAAGCTGATGATCCGTGCGACCCCCAGCTTTGTCAGCGCCCTGTTGGCGATTGCAATGTCACTGGTGGCCATGAGGAACCTCTATCGTTCGGTTGCGGTGATGCTCACTGGGACGCCACTCACGATGGTTACGCCAGCGCTGAGAATATCCAGGCCCAGCAGTGAGAGAAATGCCTGATTCTGTACTTCCACGCGAACCGTGCAGCCAGCCGCTGAAACAGCAGTCAGCCTGGCCTTTTGGTTCACGTTGCTCTGTGGAGTGATGGTGATGTCGATGTGCGGCGCCACAGCGAAGGTCGGCGAGAATGTGAACGACACGTCGCCCGATGCGTTAGTGCTCCCTGTGGCCGCAACAATGCGCTTTGCATCCACGCCGTTCGTGCCGTTTGCTCCTGGAGTGCCAGGCGCGCCAGCAGCCCCTGGAGTACCCGCAGCGCCGGTATCGCCCTTCAGGTCAACCCATGCAATCAGGTCAGCCCATGTAACCGTTCCAACCACTCGCCACTGGAGATGAGTGGCACTCCGGAATAGCTCGATGTTGGATCCGTTGGCCCCATTGCTGCCAGGTGTCCCGGGCGCCCCGGCGATCCCTTCCATTGGTTCAGTGGTTGGCATGGCGTCACCCGTAATAGGAAATGTTGAGCTTGGCGCCGGAGCCTTCCTGAATGAAGCGCACCGCGTTCATGTTGCCGTCGTAGTGAAGTTCAGAGCCGGCAGGGAGGCGCATACCGACTGTAGGCGTCGGTGCCACCCCGTCGTCACGCCAGCGCACTGCCGCGCCTTCTGCCTGGATCAGAGCGACGCAGGCAGCATCGGGCGGGGTGATCCCCTTCACGGCGGTCAGGTCGGTTACTTGCTCATACCCTTGAGGCAATTGTGGCGCCGGTAGAGACGCCACAACAGGGACATGGGATGAGTCAGGGCGGTTTTTAACACGCGGCATGATGAACCCCTTAGGCCGGAGGCCAGACACCTTCCTTGATGCGGTTCAGGATGTATTCGCACAGCTGAATGGCATCCTCTTTTTTCTTGCAGTTAGTGTCGTCGACGATGATACGAACACCAGAGCCGCCGATAGAGCTACCGACAACACTGGTCACGTCGGCATCATGCCCGCCAAGGACCAAATCATATTGACGCTGCGC
>Ga0247812_10000862_pt1 | contig 17375 bp, 15 predicted proteins | sample UWRJL149409B1_FD_178011 | JGI IMG/M metagenome (GOLD analysis project Ga0247812, IMG submission 178011) | Plant litter microbial communities from Arlington Agricultural Research Station in Wisconsin, United States - UWRJ-L149-409B-1 | ecosystem: Environmental > Terrestrial > Plant litter >...
ACTACCAGCGCATCGGCCAGCGGATTCTTGCGGTCGGTTACTATCTGCCACGGGCGTCCGCCGAACAGGCCAAGGCCCTGCTCGACAAAGCGGCGGCCGACCTGGCCAAGGATGAACAGGCCACGCTCAAATCGATCAATTCCCTGCAGGGCGGTTTCCTGCAGGACGACCTGTATGTGTTCGTGGTCAATCTCGACAATCAACGTTACCTGGCCCACGGCACCAACCTGCGCTTGATCAATAGCGACTTCGGCAAGATCAAGGATCCGGAGGGCAAACCGGTGGGCGAGCCGATCCTGGCGCTGATGGCTACGCAGGATCAGGGCGAGTACCAATACCGTTGGAAAAACCCGGTTACCGGCAAGGTGGAGAACAAGCACGCCTACTTGAAAAAAGTCGGCAACCGGCTGGTGGCGGTGGGGTATTACAGTCCTTGACCCTACTTGGCGTTGTGTTCGCGGCCGCGCAGCAGTTGGTTGGGCATCGCGATGGCGGCCGCCAGTCCTAGCAGCGACACCGCCGCACTGACCATCAGCAAATGCCGGAAGGTCAGCAGCAATTCGGCGCGCAGGGCGTGCTGCGCGTCGCCCGGGGCGGCGTTCAAACCGTCGAGCAGGACGTTGCCGGAACTGCCTTCGCTCACCAGCGATGTGCCTGCCAGGTGGGCGAAGCTGGAATCCTGCAATAGCGCCAGCAACAGGGCCGACATCAATGCCACGCCCACCGCGCCGCCGAGCGAGCGGAACAGGTTGGTGGTGCTGGTGGCGACGCCGATGTCCCGTTGCTCCACCGAATTTTGCGTGCCCACCAGCGAGGTCGGAAACTGCATGCCGGCGGCGATCCCGCTGAGCAGCATGAACAGGCTGCTGAGGAGCATCGCTTGCGGCGGGCTGTAGGCCATGCCGAGGATCGCGATCGGGGTCAGCAGCGCGCCCGTGAGGATCATCGGTTTGTAGCGTCCGGTCACCGAGGTCCGGCGCCCGGCGTAGTAGGCCCCCATCGGCAAGCCCATGGCCAGCGGCAACAGGTGCAGCGCGGCGCTGTCGGCACCGGCGCCGGTGACGCTCTGAAAGCGCAGCGGCATCAGCACGATCAGGGAGATCGCCTGGAAACTGGTGAAGAAAATCGTGCACCAGCACAGCAGTGCATTGCGGTTGGCAAACAGGTGCATCGGCAGCAGCGGTTCGCGGGCACGGCGCTCGTGCCAGACGAACAGCGCCAGGGTCAGTACCGCGCCAGCCAGCAGCCCCAGCACCTCGGCACTGCGCCAGGCGTGACCCTGGCCAACCTGGGTGATGCCGAGCAGCAGGGCGGTCAGGCCGATGATCATCAGTAGCGTGCCGAGGTAGTCGATCAGCGGTTTGCGTTGCGGCACCGGCAAGCCCACCAGCGTGCGGTTGGCCACCAGCCAGGCGCCCAGGCCCAGGGGCAGGTTGATCAGGAATACCCAGCGCCAGGACAGGTACTCGGTCATGTAGCCGCCGAGCACCGGCCCGGCGACGCTGGCCACCGCGTACATGCTGCTGAAGTAGCCCTGGTACCGGCCGCGTTCGCGCGGTGGCACGATGTCGCCGATGATCGCCTGGCTGACCGAAATCATCCCGCCGGCACCGATGCCCTGGATGATCCGCGCCAGGACCAGTTGCTCCATGCTCTGTGCCAGGCCGCACAGCAACGAGGCCAGGGTGAACAGGCCCATGCCGAACAGCATCAGCTTGCGCCGACCGTAGAGGTCGCCGAGCTTGCCGTAGATCGGCACCGCCACCGTCATCGCCACCATGTAGCCGGAAATCACCCAGGCCAGCAGGCTGACGTCCTTGAACTGGGCGGAAATGGCCGGCATCGACACGGCAACGATGGTCTGGTCCAGCGCGCCGAGGAAGATCGCCAGCATCAGGGCGATCAGTACGCTGCGAATGGCCGGCTTGGGGGATTCAGGCTGATTCATGGTGGTCACGGGCAAACCCTGCGGGGGATGCCGCAGTGTAAGTCGGTAGCAGGCTATTCGATAGCCTCGTAAGAAAGCTGCTGGACGTTCTCCACCAAGCCGTTGCGCGTGGTTTGCAGGTCGTTATGGCTCAAAAGCGTCACTCGGACCGGCCGGCGGGTGGTTTTTATCGATCCAGCGCTTGCATTTTTCCTTGGTGAGTCGGTCAATTAAGGGAGAACGCTGAGCCAAAACCTGTACATTTCGCCAATCGGGGCGATTATCGCCCGTTACGCTGAGGCCTGGACTGACGTTATGAACAAGCCTGCCCTTCCTGCGATTCCGCTATTCAAACTCTATGGTGAAAGTCTGGACTGGCCGACACCGGACTTGCTGCATTGCGAAACGATCTCCCAGCGCAGCCGCGAACACCAATGGAAAATCAAACCCCACCACCATGCCGATTTATGTCAGTTGCTGTTTGTATTCAAAGGCCAGGCAGAACTCGAAATCGAAGGCCAACTGACCCGGCTTGACGAGCCTGGCATCCAGATCCTGCCGGCGCTGTCGATCCACGGTTTTCGCTTCAGTGAGGATGTCGAGGGTTTCATCCTGACCCTGGCGGCCCCGCTGGTGGTTCATCTGCAAGCTCAACTGGGTCATTCGGTCAACGCCCTGGCCCAAGCTGAAAGTTACCTGGCGGGCGCTCAGGCCGAGTACCTCAATAGCCTGTTCGGCGCCTTGCAGGCGGAGTACAACGGCCATCAACCGGCGCGCGAGATGCTCATGCATGCTTTGGTCAGCGTGATTCTGGTCTGGGTCAGTCGCCAGGTGATCCAGCGCCATAGCACCCACCAGCGCCCGCAGCGCGCCCGGGAATACCTCAACGGCTTCATTCAACTGGTGGAAGAGAATTATCGCCAGCACGTCAAGGTCGAGGAATTGGCCCACCGCCTGGGAATTTCCGTGTCCCACCTCAACGGCACGTGCCGTGAGCTGGCGGGGCAGCCGGCATTGCAGATCATGCACGAACGCCAGTTGCTCGAGGCCAAGCGCATGCTGACCTACACCAGCATGACGATTTACGAGATGTCCGATCTGCTGGGCTTTTCCGACCCGACCAATTTCACCCGGCTGTTCCGCCGCCGTGTCGGCATCTCGCCCAAGGCCTTTCGTGATCGCTTGAAGAGCGATCAAGAGGGCGCGCGGTCTACCTGAGTGCGTTCAGGGTCGCGTTGTGTGGAATGCACTGGTCAACGCCACAACTGGCCGCGACCCTGGGTTGCTGCCTGGCCTGTTCGACACGGTAGGCGGCGGTGCCATATAGCGCCAATGTGGCGGTGCAGGTAATGAAGATCGCGAAATACCGTCTGGTTTTAATGTTCATGGCATCGACCTCTGAACGAATACCCGGGGGTACTACTATCAGCATAGGTCAGTTGTGCCTGGACGCCATGAATGCTGCCTGCGTTTGTAGGCGGACATTCAGGCGATTGATGGTGCAAAGTCTTTAAAGCCCCTTATCCCATTCCGGCTCTTGTGCAAATCTCGCCACCAGGAAGTCCAGCATGCTGCGCAATGCCGCCGGCATGTGCTTGCGTGATGCATACACCGCGTACATGTTGAGCTGCCGTGGCTCGGCGTGAGGCAGCAGACGCACCAGTTCGCCGCGGTGAATGTGCACATGGGCCTGGTAGCTGGGCAGCATGGCTATCCCGGCGCCGGCCATGGCGGCGCGCAGCAGGGTGCTGGCCTCGTTGGCGCTGATATTGCCCTGCACCGGCACCGAGACCTGTTCACCCGCCTGCTCGAAGTGCCACAGGCTCTTGCCGAAGTAGGAGTGAGTCAGGCAATTGTGCAGGCTCAGGTCTTCGACCCGCTGCGGCGTCGGGTGTTCGAGCAGGTACGCCGGGGAGGCGCAGATCAGCGAGCGGCAGACAGTCAGGCGCCGGGCGATCAGGTTCGGGTCCAGGTCGTTGCTGGTGCGAATCGCCAGGTCGATGCGTTCATCCACCAGGTTCACCGTGCGGTCGAGCATTTGCAGGTCGATGCTGACCCCGGGGAAGCGCTTGACGTAGACGGCCATGGCATCGGCCAGCTGCGCCTGGCCGAACGAGGTACTGACGCTGATGCGCAGCAGGCCGCGTGGGGCGTCATCCGGCTCGCTGACGGCGGCCTGCATGTCGCTCGACAGGTCGAGCATCTGCCGGCAGCGGGGCAGGATCTCGTTGCCGGCGGCGGTCAGGCTCAGCTTGCGAGTGGTGCGGTGCATCAGCCGGGCGCCGACCCAGTCTTCCAGTTCCGCCAGGTAACGCGACACCACCGGGCGGGAGAGGTCCAGATGATCGGCGGCGGCCGACTGGCTGCCGAGGTCGACCACGCTGACGAACACGCGCATTGCTTGAAGACGATCCATGATTTGCTCGCTTTCAGAAACAAACTATGTTCAAGCATCGCATTTTTTGTAGCGAGTAAGGCAACTAAGCTCTGTCCCATCGCCAAACCCGGCCCACGTAACACGGAGCAGCACCATGATCGGTTTCAGCACCTTCAAACGCCTTTTACTGGCCACCGCCACCCTCGGTTTTGCGGCGCATGCGGCGGCCGCCAGCCCGGCATTGACCCTGGATGTGTATAACCCGGGCACTGCTGCCACCTTCCCGGTGAGCTCGGTGCTGGTCAGCGGCGAAAAACAGGCGATTCTGGTGGATGCCCAGTTCGGCAAGTCCCAGGCCCAGCAGGTGGTGGAGAAGATTCGCGCCAGCGGCAAACAGCTGACTACCATCTACATCAGCCACGGCGACCCGGATTACTACTTCGGCCTGGACACCCTGACGACGGCATTCCCCAACGCCAAAGTGCTGGCCTCGCAACCGACGGTGGATCACATCAAGGCCACGGTTGAAGGAAAACTGAAGTACTGGGGCCCCCAAATGGGCGCTGACGTGCCGGCTAAAACCATCATCCCCGGCGTGCTCAAGGGCCATAGCCTGAGCCTGGAAGGCCAGACCCTGGACATCGTGGGCCTGGACGGCAAGCAGCCGGATCGCAGCTTCGTGTGGATCCCGTCGATCAAGGCGGTAGTCGGCGGGGTGGTGGTCGCGGAAAACATCCACGTCTGGATGGCGGATACCCAGACCGCGCAGTCCCATGCCGACTGGTTGAGCACCCTGGACCGCATCGTCCAGCTGCAGCCGCAGACGCTGGTTCCCGGTCACTACCTGGGTGATAGCAGCCGCTCGCTGGCCGCCGTGCATTTCACCGCCGAGTACATCAAGGCCTTTGATCAAGAAACCGCCAAGGCCAAGGACTCCACCGCGCTGATCGCTGCGATGCTCAAGCGCTACCCGAACCTGAGCGAGGAAAGCTCCCTGGAGCTGAGCGCCAAAGTCGCCAAGGGCGAGATGCAGTGGTAACTCGTCACCCTGTCATTAGCCAACCGCAATCACTGGAGCACTGTTCATGAGCAAGATCGCACTCATTGGCGCCACCGGCCGTGCCGGTAGCCAACTGCTGGAAGAAGCCCTGCGTCGTGGTCACAGCGTCACCGCCATCGCCCGCGACACCTCGAAACTCAGCCCGCGTCCGGGTGTGGTGAGCAAGAACGTGGACGTTCTCGATGCAACCGCCTTGCAAGCGGCGGTGGCCGGGCATGACCTGGTGATCAGTGCCGCACATTTTGCGACCATCCCGGCCAGCGCCGTGATCGGCCCGGTGCAGGCGGCCGGGGTCAAGCGCCTGCTGGTGGTGGGCGGTGCCGGTTCGTTGTTGTTGCCAGATGGCAGCCGGGTCATCGACGCCCCGGACTTCCCGGCCGAGTACAAGGCCGAGGCCAGTGCCGGCGCGGTGTTCCTCGACACCTTGCGCCAGGAGCAAGAGCTCGACTGGACCTTCCTCTCACCGTCCGCGCTGTTCGTTGAAGGTCAGCGCACCGGGACTTTTCGTATCGGCCGGGATGACTTGCTGGTGAGTGCTGAAGGCAAGAGCTGGATTACTTTCGCCGACTATGCGATTGCAATGCTCGATGAAGTAGAGAAACACGCTTATTCCCGGCAGAGATTTACGGTAGGTTACTGATTGAATATTAAAAAAAGGCCACTGAGTGGCCTTTTTTTTGCGCGCTTATCGGAGCCGGTGTGTGCTGTTGTCGCATCGAGTGCTTTAGTACAGGTTGGGCGCAGCGTTGAATAGCAAAAGAGTATTTGGTCTATGTATAAGTTGTTTTTAGGGGGCGTTTTTAGAGGTCTTACGGTATTCAGGTTCAACGTCTTACGTTATCTGCTTCTGCTGGGAAGTTGTGGGCAAGGGTGTTGGCGCGATACGGTTACTTGACAGTCAATGTGTTATTCGTTGCTTCAGGCAGTGCATGAATAAGCATTTAAATCGTAGCCGTATTTTTAGTGATGCGCCGGAGGATGTATGGAGCAGGAGTTAGAGTTGGCAGCTGATCAGTTGCAAAGCATAGCGGAGCAAGTTGTTCCAAAGTTGGAGGGCGTTACTAATGTGGTGGAGGCCGCCAAATTCGTGCCGGTTCAGTATTTTGGGAAGCGGGTGGAAAATATTGATGAAGAGACGTTCATCGTAAAGAAGAGTCATGTGCTGTCAATTAAGCGATATGTTAGTGCGGGGCTTGCCTTGCCGGTAAATATCAGTGAGGTTGAAGCTTTCCTGGGCTATCGTGAGTCGGGTTACGAAGCGCTTGACCCAGCGAGCATGCAACGCCTTCATAAGGATATTCATCAGCATGCAATGTCATGGGCAACGCTGGAGCGTAGAACAAAGGATGTTGGCAATCAGTTGGATTTGTTTGCCAGCACGTTTATCGAGTCGGGTACGACCATTGTCGGGTTTTTGAAGGGCAGCGAAGCTTATAAAAATTTTCAGGGCAATGTTGATTCATTGAGCGAGGATGAGAAAGAAAGTTTGGCTGCTATTCCGCTTGGCAGTACCGATTCAAAGCGTGTTGAAAACCTCGGCAAGGCATTGATGTGGGCGCGAAAGGATATCGCGGAGTTCTATCTGGACGTCACCAGCGTCAATGGGTTGGCTATTGAATTTTCACGCAAAATATCGGATGAGTTATTGATTAAGGTGGCACACAAACAAAAAATTGTTGATGAGGCGCGTATTGACAGTAGCGAAGAGGTTGATGAGCTTCGTAAGCAATTAAAGTCGCTTGATGAGGCGATTGCCGAAAAGCAGTCAGAGTATGATAGCCAAGTGGGATATGCTTTTACCGGGCTGGTGTTTGGTCCGATTGGACTGCTAGTGACCGGTGGTATATTTGGTGCCCAGGCAGAAGAAACAAGAGCGCAAAAAAATCTGTTGTTAGAACGTAAGGAGGACTTGCTTGGTAAGTTGTCGAAGGCTCGGTTGTCGCGAAGCCTGATCACCCTGGCGACCAACTTTACCGAGCTGCGTGCATTGATGAAGGATGCCGAGCAAGGCATCAAGTGTATCGAGGATGTATTGGGTATTGTCTGGAGTAGCCTGGGTGTGTCTCTGGAGGCATTTGAAGATAATGCGACTGAGTTGGATCTGATTTTGCTGGTGCTTAATCTTCAGGCTATTTTCGAGCCGTGGAAAACCATTAAGGGGCATGCTAAAGCGCTGTCAGCTGTTTTTAATCAGATTGTTGAAGACTAATTAAGTTGTTTTTTTGTTCAGGGATGAATATAACCATGAATAACTATAGATTGTTTGCGGCTGGTCATTATGCGGTGCCCGATACAGCTGCGATGAGGGTCGCCAAGGACCGGCTGAACATGAGTGCGGCAGGTCAGGATTTTGATTTTCTACCCTCATTGAAAGAAAAACTTGCGTTTGTCGGGGGCGAGCTCAATGACGCACATCAACAACTGTTCGACGATATCAAGAAGGTTCATGCGGCATTGGCCAACACTGGATTCGTCGCAACGTTGACCAGTATCCGGGAGGTTCGAAGCCTCACTGATTTGTCCTCCGTAGTGAAAGATCAACAAACAGGCAAGCTCCTCAATCAAGGGGTTGAGCGGGTCAGCGGTTCGCAGGTGATGGTGGCTACTGCCAATTGCAATCTGGCGAGCGTGGTCCGGGAGCTTGACTCGGTCAGTTTCGCTGAGTCAGCCGGTAATTTGCCTAGTACCTTCAGTTCTGAGGTGGCGACTATTGAACGGCGCATTGAGACCGACAAGAGGGACCTTGAGAAGCTCGCTGCGGAGAAGCTATTTATCGATGACGCCATTCAGCGGTTCAAGGTGCCGGGCTGGCTGGCTATCGTCAAAAGCCTGCTACCGAGCGTAGAGGAAATTCAGGCCGCGATGAAGCTGGTCGCGACTCAAAAGCCGGAAAAGGAGTTCCTGCAAATGGTGCTGAACAAGCTCCAGGGAAACCTTGAGGGTGTCGACCAGGGGCGTCAGTTCACCAATTTGGCGCAAGCCAGGGATGCCGTGCGCGAACGGACGACGATGCTGGGTGCCAGCCTCAAGTCCGACGAGTTGCAAGCCCGTGAGTTGCGACGCAAGCTCCGAGCATTGGATGAGCTGGACGCACTGGGGGCAGTGATTCGTAGTTGGCGGGAAGAAGTCGCCAAGGTCGCTTTGGCCTACACAAATTTTCTCCAGGACAACATGCCTGGGTCGATAACGGATGTGGCGGCGTTCGAGGCGACTGCCGAACGTTATGAGGCATTTCAGCGCTATTTGAAAGCCATCAAGAAAAGCTGATTCATCAAATGAATCGAAGGTCATGCCAAGTGCATGACCTTGTTTGTTTTGCAGGCAGTGGAGCTACACCGTCGAGCGCTCATCACGTAGTTGTGCCTGCAGTATCAGCCACTCCATCAACTCGCGCAGCTGCGGCGACGGTCCCGGCTTTTGCGGGAACACCAGGTAGTACGCCAGCCCAGTGCGTACCTTCAGCGCGAAGGGCATGACCAGCCGTCCGGCACTCAGGTCATCGCCAATCAGCGACCAGTCACCAATCGCCACCCCGGTGCCTTGAGAGGCCACCGACATCGCCAGGTCGAGGGTCTCGAAGTGCTGGCCCTTGCCCACGGTGCCGAGGTTGACGTCCGCCGCTTTCAGCCAGGCTTTCCAGTCCCGTTGATCCCGCGTGGGGTGCAGCAGCAAGTGCCGTTCGAGGTCTGCCGGGCTGTGCAGCGGCACCGGGCCATCGAGCAGCGGCTGGGAGCAGACGGGCGTCAGTTGTTCATCGAACAGGCGCAGCGACGCCAGCGTGCTGTCCGGTGGTGCGCCGTACATTACGGCGGCGTCGAACTGTTCGCGGTGAAAGTCCACCCCGTGATGCACCGTGGTGGTCAGCTCCACCGGCACGTCCGGACGCTCCTTCTGCCATTGCAGCAAACGTGGCAGTAACCAGCGCATCACGCAGGTCGGGGCCTTGAGCTGCAGGGTTTCGCGGTGCGCGCCGACCTGTTCCACCGCCTCGTCGATCAAACCGAACACCTGCTGGATGCGCGGCAACCATTCCTGGCCTTCGGCCGTCAGGCTCAAGCCGCGTGCCTGGCGGTGGAACAGTGCGTACCCCAGGTGTTCTTCCAGCCCGGCGATCTGCCGGCTCACCGCGCCCTGGGTGATGTGCAACTGCTCGGCCGCCCGGGTGAAGTTGCAGCACTGGGCCGTGATCAGAAACGTGTGCAGGGCGGGGAGGGGAGGAAGTCGTTTCATGGGACGCCAAGGCATGAGGTGAGGACATGGCGAGTATGACTTTTTATCGATTGTTGCGGCTACCCGCAGACCGTTCCAATAACGCCATGACTGAGCCCCGTCGTGCAGCAACCAATGTCGCGCGGGGTCAGCGTCTCAACGAACAAGAAGGGCAAAGACATGGCGACGTGCGGCGAAGTATTGGTCAAGTTACTCGAAGGCTACGGGGTCGAGCAGGTATTCGGCATTCCCGGGGTCCACACCGTTGAGCTGTATCGCGGGCTGGCCCGTTCGAGCATCAACCACGTCACGCCGCGCCACGAACAGGGCGCCGGGTTCATGGCCGACGGCTATGCCCGCACCAGCGGAAAACCTGGGGTGTGCTTCATCATCACCGGTCCCGGCATGACCAATATCACCACCGCCATGGGCCAGGCCTATGCCGACTCGATCCCGATGCTGGTGATCTCCAGCGTGCAGTCGCGCAGCCAGTTGGGCGGCGGTCGCGGCAAGCTGCACGAACTGCCGAACCAGGGTGCCCTGGTGGCAGGTGTGGCGGCGTTTTCCCATACGCTGATGTCGGCCGCCGAGCTGCCGGGCGTGCTGGCCCGGGCCTTCGCCCTGTTCCAGGCCGGGCGTCCGCGTCCGGTGCACATCGAGATTCCCCTCGATGTGCTGGTGGAAGACGCCGACGCCCTGCAAGGCAGCCAGCCGGTAAACATTACCCGCGCTGGCGCCGCGCCGTCGGCCGTGGCACAGATGAGTGAACTGCTGGCAAACGCCCAGCGTCCGCTGATTCTCGCCGGTGGCGGTTCGATCGAAGCCGCCGTCGAACTGACCCGCCTGGCCGAGCTGCTGGACGCGCCGGTGGCCCTGACCATCAATGCCAAAGGCATGCTGCCCGCAGAGCACCCCTTGCTGATCGGCTCGACCCAATCCCTGGTGGCGACCCGCGCCCTGGTAGCGGACGCCGATGTGGTGCTGGCGATCGGCACCGAACTGGCGGAAACCGATTACGACGTGACCTTTGCCGGCGGCTTCAAAATTCCCGGGACGCTGCTGCGGGTCGACATCGACCCGGACCAGACCGTGCGCAACTACCCGCCGAAAGTCGCGCTGGTGGCGGATGCGCAATATGCCGCCCAAGCCCTGCTCGATGGCGTGGCCAAACATGCCCTGGCCGAGCGCCGTAGCGATTGGGGCCAGGCCCGCGCGGCCAGCCTGCGGGCTGAACTGGCAAGTACCTGGGACGCACCGACCCTGGCCCAGACGCTGTTCCTGCAAACCGTGCAGGAGGTCTTGCCAGAGGCGGTGTTCGTCGGCGATTCAACCCAACCGGTGTACAGCGGCAACCTGACATTCAATCCGCAGCGCCCGCGTCGCTGGTTCAACTCATCCACCGGTTACGGCACCCTCGGTTACGCTTTGCCGGCGGCCATCGGCGCCTGGCTCGGCGGTGGCCAGGCGCGCGACACCCGGCCCCCGGTGGTGTGCCTGATCGGTGACGGCGGCCTGCAGTTCACCTTGCCGGAACTGGCCAGTGCCGTGGAAGCGCGCACACCGGTGATCGTCCTGCTGTGGAATAACCAGGGCTACGAAGAGATCAAGAAGTACATGGTCAACCGCGCCATTGAACCGGTGGGCGTCGACATCTATACCCCGGATTTCATCACCGTGGCCAAGGGCCTGGGCTGTGCGGCCCAGACCATCAATGGGCTGGATGAACTACGAGCGGCGCTGCGGGCCGCGGTGGATCGCCAGGGCCCGAGCCTGATTGAAATCGACCAGGATCAATGGCAGAAGGCGGTGTTGGCATGAGCTTCCCGATTACCCAGGACGGTTTGTACATCGATGGCCAATGGTCGGCGGGCAGCGAACACCTGCGGGTCATCAACCCGGCGACCGAAGCCCTGTTGACCACTGTCAACGGCGGCGACGAAACGGCGGTGGATCGCGCACTGAGTGCCGCCACCGCGGCCTTTGCCCAATGGTCGAACACCTCGGGCGCCGCGCGCGGGGCGATCCTGCGCCGCATTGCCTCGGGCGTGCAGGCAGGCCGTGAACGGCTGATGTACCTGCAGTCGAGCAACAACGGCAAACCGCTGTTTGAAGCCGGGATCGACGTCGATGACGTGATCGCCACCTTCGAGTACTACGCCGGCCTGGCAGAGGCGCTGGACGCCAGTCAGGACCGCCCGCTGGAGCTGCCGAGCGAGGCGTTTGCCGCCCGCGTGCGCCGGGAGCCCTGCGGCGTGGTCGGGCTGATCGTGCCGTGGAATTTCCCCATGGTCACCACCGCCTGGAAACTCGCACCGGCCCTGGCCGCCGGTTGCTGCGTGGTGCTCAAGCCCTCCGAGGTCACTCCGCTGCCAGAGCTGGAACTGGCGGCGATCATCGCCCAGAGCGGCTTGCCCAACGGCGTGTTCAATCTGGTCTGCGGCACAGGCCTGGCGGTGGGGGCACCGCTGTCGGGCGATCCGCGGGTGGCGAAGATTTCCTTCACCGGCAGCAACGCGGTGGGCGTCCAGGTCATGCAACGGGCGGCTGAAACCATCAAGGGGGTGAGCCTGGAACTGGGCGGTAAATCGTCGTTGCTGGTGATGGCCGACGCCGACCTCGACCTGGCGGTGGAGCTGGCCAGTGGCGGCGGATTCTTCAACGCCGGGCAGATGTGCTCCGCCACCAGCCGGGTGCTGGTGGCCGATGCACTGGCGGACGAGTTCCTGCAACGCCTGAAGAGTCGTGCCGAGTCGATCCGCGTGGCTGAGCCGTTCGACCCCGAGGTGGAGATGGGCGCGCTGGTCAACCAGGCGCAATACCAGCGAGTGCTGGGCCATATCGATCGCGGCCTGAGCGCCGGTGCGCGGCTGGTGTGTGGTGGCGGGCGTCCGGCGGACCTGCCGCGCGGGTATTTTTTGCAGCCGACGGTGTTCACCGACGTGCCCCTGGACAGTGCGCTGTGGTGCGAGGAGATCTTTGGGCCGGTGCTTTGCGTGCGCCGTTTTGCCAGTGAGCAGGAAGCCATCGCGCTGGCCAACGACAGTCAGTTCGGCCTGGTGGCCAGTGTCGTCAGCGGCGATGCGAGCGCTGCGCAGCGGGTCGCCGACGCGCTGCAGGCGGGGCTGGTGTGGATCAACGCGCCGCAAGTGATCTTCCCGCAGGCCGCCTGGGGTGGCTACAAGCAGAGCAGTCTCGGTCGCGAGTTGGGGCCGTGGGGTTTGCAGGCATTCCAGGAAATAAAACACGTGATTCGCGCCGTCTGACTGCCCGAAAACGGGCCCTGCATGCCTCGTCACGAGGCATGCGTGCGGGACATGGCACCAATGATTTTTTTTCGATTGTTGCGCTCAGGGCGTGACCTCAGGATGAACCCGCCGACATCGCCAAAGCCCTTGTAGCACAGGGGTTTGCAGCGATCGAACAGCGCGGTCGCAAGGGATGCAGCCACCTCAAATCAACAACAATAGAGGGAGTCCTTCATGGGCGAGCATGATCTGAACAGAAGACAATTCATCAAGACCGTTGGGGTCGCCTCGGTGGCGGCCGCCGCCATGAGCATGCCGTTCATCCGCGCCAACGCCAGTGATACGCGCTTTCAAGGCAAGACCTTGCGTCTATTGACCTGGTCCGATGACACCGGCCTTGCGGCACTGCGCAACATCGCCGCGACCTTCGAGGCCAAGACCGGCGCCAAGGTCATCGCCGACCGCACCGGCAGCACTTCGGAAATGGTCGCCAAGCTCAAGGCCGGTGGTGATCGCCCGCAGTACGACATCATCACCCTGGCCGGAGTCGGTGCCGAAGGCCTGGCCGCCGCCGGCCTGCTGGAAAAACCCGATCTCAATCGGATTCCCAACCTGCTCGATGTGCCGGAGAAATACCGTACTGGCGCCAACGGCCACGGCATTGGTTACCTGCTGTGGTGCAACAGCCTGGTCTACAGCACCCGCACCCTGAGCGAAGCGCCAACCAGCTACGCCGCGTTGTGGGATGCGGAGCTGGCGCCGAATATCTTCCTGCCGCCGCCGAACTGGACCGAGGCCATGGACCTGATCATCATCGCCGCGAAACTGGCCGGCGGTGACGAGCACAACATCGAGCCGGGCTTCAAGAAGCTCGCCGAGCTCAAGGACCGGGTAGTGACCCTGGGGGAGAACCCCAACCAGATCGCCGAGCTGTTCCGCACCGGTTCCCTGGACATGGGTGGGCTGTACGCCCCGGCGTTTTTCCCCAAGCAGATCCGCGATCCGGCCTACGGCCTGGGCGCCACTTTTGGCATGAAGGAAGGTTTCTATACCGACCTGATGCTGTCGGTGATGCCGAAGAACCGTCCCGGCGACACCGACCTGGCCTACGCCTTCATCGACCACTCTTTGGACCCGCTGGTCCAGGGCAAGATGGCCGAAGACATCTTCAACGGCCCGGTCAATGCCAAGGCCATCATCTCTGCCGAGGCCCGCAAGAGCCCATTCATCCTGACGCCGGAGCAGATTGCCGAGAAGGCGATCATGCACGACAACGCCTTCCTGGCGAGCGTGCATGACCAATGGATTCGTCGTTACACGGAAATCTTTTCTTCCTGATCTGAATCGCGGGGAGGTTCTTCGAACCTCATCGCTGGCAAGCCAGCTCCTACAAGAATCATGCACGACCTGTGGGAGCTGGCTTGCCAGCGATCGAGTGCGCAGTACTCGCCATGCCCCGATCTTCCATTGACGAGATCATTGCTATGGAACACCAACCCCTGACCCATCCGGTCGGCGCAGCTGTCGTGCGTCGCAACCGGGGTGTATCGCCGACGGCGCGTGCCTGGTTTTTTCTCTCGCCCTCGATGCTGTTCCTCGGCGTGCTGATCATCGCCAGCCTGCTGGTGCTGCGCATGAGCGTGGGCACCAAAGGTGCGGAGTGGAGCGGTTTCAGCCTGGCCAGTTACGCCCAGTTGCTGGAACCCTATTACCTCAAGTCCTTGCTGCTGACCCTGCGCCTGGCGCTGATCAGCGCGGTGATCGCCGTGGTGCTGGCGATCCCGGTGGCCTACACCATGTCGCGCCTGACTTCGCCTTTGCTACGGCGGGTGTTCCTGGCGGCGGTGCTGTTGCCGTTGCTGGTCAACCTGCTGCTGCAAAGCTATGGCTGGCTGGTGATTCTCGGCCCAGGCGGGATGCTCAACCAGGCCTTGATGGGCCTGGGCCTGATCAAGCGGCCGATCATGCTGCTGTACAACCAGAACGGCGTGTTGATGGGCCTGGTGCAAACCGCGTTCCCCCTGGCCGTGTTGCCGATCGCCAGCGCCATGCGTGGGGTTGCCCGGACCTATGAAGAAGCCGCGGCGACCCTTGGTGCCAGTCGCCTGCAGGTGTTTCGCCAGGTGGTGCTGCCCATGAGCCTGCCCGGCATCATTACAGGTGCGACCCTGGTGTTTGCCTACAACGCCAGCAGCTTCGTGGTGCCCTTGCTACTCGGTGGCCGGCGCGTGCCGATGCTGGCGGTGATGGTGCACGACCAGATCGCCCCGCTGATGAACTGGCCCGCAGCGTCTGCCGCCGGCGTGGTGTTGATTGTCACCACGCTGGCGATCATGACTCTTTCTGAATACATCACCGGCCGTCGCCGGCGCATGCTGGAGGCTTCGTTATGAGTCGTTTGTTCAAGCCACGCCAGGCGCTGTTGCCGGGCGACACCGGCAAGCTGGCAGGAGTGTTGTCCGGTTGCATCCTGCTGCTGGCGGTGTTGCCAATCCTGACCATGATCGTCATGTCGTTCAGTGGCGCGTCGAACCTCGACTTCCCGCCCAGCAGCTACAGCCTGCAATGGTACAAGGCCGCCTGGCACACCTTTGTCTCGCCGGATGCCAGCGATGTGCTGAGCCTGGGCAAGGCCATGACCACCAGCTTGATGGTGGCGTGCCTGACCATGGTGTTCGCTACCTTGATCGCAGTGCCCGCGGCCTATGCCCTGACCCGTTGCGAGTTCCGCGGCAAGGCGGTGGCCCTGCAACTGATGTCGTTGCCGCTGGTGTTCCCGATGGTGGTACTGGGCTTGGCCTTGCTGCTGGTATTCGACAGCCTGCCGTTCCAGATGACCACCTCGCGGTTGGTGATTGCCCACGTGATCCTGGCCTTGCCCTTCGTGGTGAAGAACTGCACGGCGGCAATGCTGTCGATCGGCAGTGAAGTCGAAGAGGCGGCGCAGATGCTCGGCGCCTCGCCGACCCGGGCGATTGTCGATGTGGTGGTGCCCATGATGAAGTCGGGGATCCTGGCCGGGATGCTGCTGGCGTTCATCGTCTCGTTCAACGAGTTCACGGTGACCTACTTCCTCTACACCATCGATGTCATGACCGTGCCGATCTGGATGTACAGCCGCACGGTGTCATCGCTGGATCCCACCGTTTTTTCGTTTGCCGTGCTGATCGTGCTGATCGACTTCGTCCTGATCTGGGCGTTGGAGAAGCTGGTGGGCGAAGGCGGCGTTTCCTTCTGATTGCTTGAGGTGATTCACATGACTGGTCTGATTCTGGAAAACGTCGAGAAACACTACGGCTCGGCCTGCGCGGTAAGGGACGTCAACCTGCATTTGCCCGAGGGCAAGCTGGTGTGTTTTCTCGGCCCCTCGGGCTGTGGCAAAACCACCTTGCTGCGGATGATCGCCGGCCTGGAAACCCTCAGTGGCGGCGAAATTCGCCTGGACGGCGAGGACATCGGCAACACCCCGGCGCACCTGCGCAACTTCGGCATGGTGTTCCAGTCGCTGGCGCTGTTCCCGCACATGACCGTGGGCGAGAACATCGCCTACCCCCTGAAGCTGCGCGGCGTGGGCAAGGCCGAGCAGCAGGCGCGGGTGGTGGAGTTGCTGGAACTGATCCAGCTGCAAGCGATGATCGATCGCCCGGTCGCCAAGCTCTCTGGGGGCCAGCGCCAACGGGTGGCGATTGCCCGGGCAATTGCCGCGCACCCGAAAATTCTCCTGCTCGATGAGCCGCTGTCTGCCCTGGACGCCAAGCTGCGGGAGTCGATGCAGGTGGAAATCCGCCAACTGCAACAGCGCCTGAACATCACCACCATCATGGTCACCCATGACCAGCGCGAAGCCATGACCATGGCTGACATCGTGGTGGTCCTGGGTGAGCACCGGATCCAGCAGGTCGGCACGCCGATCGAGATCTACCGGCACCCGGCCAACGCGTTCGTGGCGGACTTCATCGGCTCCGGCAACATCTTCCCGGCGACCGCGCTGGGCAACGGCAGGGTCAGCTTGCCGGGCGGTGACGCGCTGGCGGTGCCGATCTGCAGCAGTATCGTGGTCGGCGAGAAGCTCAAGATGCTGGTGCGCCCCGAAGACCTGCAACTGTCCCATCCCCAGGCAACAGCGGGTAATCGCCTGTTGGGCAAGGTGACGTTCGTGCGAGATATCGGCGCGACCATCGAAACCACGGTGGAGTGCTCCGGGGTCTCGCTGACGGCCTTGAGTACACCGTGCCAGGGCATTGGGTTGAGCATCGGCAACCCGGTGTCGGTGACCATTCCATCCGAGGCTTGCCGCGTATTGGGTGCCTGACTGACCGCTCGCTCCTCAGTGGGAGCGAGCCTGCTCGCGATGGAGGCATCAGGTCTGATCAGACAGACAGTCGCAACCGCGCCAGGTCCCGCAGCGGCGGTGCGCCAAACAGCCGGCTGTATTCGCGGCTGAACTGCGAGGGGCTTTCATAGCCCACGCGATATCCCGCCGCCGAGGCGTCGAGGCCTTCGGCCAACATCAGGCGCCGCGCCTCCTGCAAGCGCAGTTGCTTCTGGTACTGCAAC
>Ga0247812_10000863_pt1 | contig 17373 bp, 13 predicted proteins | sample UWRJL149409B1_FD_178011 | JGI IMG/M metagenome (GOLD analysis project Ga0247812, IMG submission 178011) | Plant litter microbial communities from Arlington Agricultural Research Station in Wisconsin, United States - UWRJ-L149-409B-1 | ecosystem: Environmental > Terrestrial > Plant litter >...
CATTTCATTTGAAGTTTGTGCTAATGAATTGATGGCATTGCTGTTGGAGTGTACTGAAATCAAGAGTCTTTGGCCAACATACAATACTGCTTTAAAACGCTTTGAACCAAAATTTGGTCTATATCAGTATGAAGCCCGTAATGGTTACAAATATCTGGCTGCCGGAAAACTTAGTAAATTTCAGACTTGCATTGAACATTTTAATTCAATTCAGGACGGAATAAATTTACTCCGAAGTCTCGCCGAACAGTTTGAAATTGATTACAGATTCTGCAAATATTGCACAACCGAAGGAGAAAATTTCAAAAATAATGATGTTGCCGATTTACCTCAACTTCTTATTCACAATGAAAAAGTTGAAAATGCCATCACTTTTTTATTAAGCAACAGACCTACTTTTGCCGTCATAGATAAAGGAAGATCTGCTGATGAGCGTAGTTGTATCTGGGTAGAAAATGGCCGTTTTTACGGAATGGGTTATATTTCTTCAGATATAGGAATTACAGAAACTTCTGAAATCAAAAATTACATAAAACCCTATAGGAGCAATCAATATATGATGCAGCTAATTTATTCGTATATTCAGAAATATCCCAGAAAGGTATTTTCGGCAAAAAACAGTTACAGTATATAATTCTGAGTTTATTAATATTAAAACAAAATTTAGAAGTTAAATCAGATTGTTGTTCCTGGCTTTTTGAATCGCTTCAAGCTTATTATGCACTTGCAATTTGCTGTAAATATTTTCAACGTGTTTTCGGATTGTTCCGACTGAAAGAAATAAATTATTCGCTATGGCATTGTACTTTAAACCTTTGCTCAATTGTTCCAAAACCTCAACTTCCCTTGCCGTTAATTTGATATCTTCCTGAAGAACAGCGGATTCAAAATCGATTGGATTTCGGAATAATTTCAGGGTTTTCATGGCGATTGAAGGTGTCATTGTTGCTCCTCCATTCATCGTATCGAGGATTCCCTGCTGCAAGTCTTTCGGATTTACTTCTTTAAGCAAATAACCGTCGGCACCTGCTTTTATGGCGTTAAAGATATTTTCATCATTATCAAAAACAGTAAGCATGATGATTTTTATCTGCGGATATTTTTGCTTTACAAAACTAGTGGCATCAATTCCGTTCATTTTTGGCATTTCAATATCCATCAAAATCAAATCCACATTGTGATTTTTTCCTAATTTTTCGATTAGATCCAGTCCATCAATAGCAGTAAATTTCACTGAAAAATCATCAAAAAAAGACAGCTTTTCCTGAACTGCTTTTATCAAAAAAGAATTATCATCTACGATCGCTATTTTTATTTCCATTATTTGGGTTTTGGGAGCATTAACTTTTATCTTTTTCCGGCTACAAATTACAATAAAATTGATTCTGCTGATTTTTCAATTCAAATAAATTGGCAGAAATAAATAATCTTCTTAGGTATGTTGCATTACTGAAATTTTAAAAACTTAAAGATTAGGATTTTCATTTCAAAAAAAAATACGGCATTTGCCGTATTTTTTTTGAAATATTGTTTTTATTTATTGTTTGATGAACTTCGAACTGCTTACTGAAATACCATCTGAAACCTGAATAACATAGATTCCATTTGCCAAATCGGAAACATCCAAACTTAAATTATCTCCTGAAAGATTCGATTTCTGGTAAACTGTCTGCCCGGTTACAGAGATTATTTTCACATTAACATTATCCAAAAATGATGGAAATGAAAGGTTGATTTGCTCTGATGCCGGATTGGGAAAAATAGTATGCTGCTGTTTTTGAAATTCTGAATTGGCTAAAGTGATCTCAGCATTTCCTATTCCAATTGCAAAATCAGAAAAATAAGTCAGTCCATTACTTCTGGCAGTAACCATTCCGTTATTTACAGTCGGCAGTGTGTGATTACCGCTAACATTCCAGACTGAAGTGCTGTTGTCTCTTTTTATCACGACATAATTCCCAGCTGAAGCACTGGTATTAGTCGAATTTTGAATGTTTAGAGTCGCATCATAATTTCCTGAAGTAGGCTGTTTGTCAGGCGTAATCGAAAACCAGCCACCATTCAGTGCTTTTGTTATGGCAACTCCATTGTATGAAATATTAGGCGTCGTCGTTCCGGTAAAAGATTTGGTATATTTAACAGAAATTTTATCTACACCTACTAAATTATTAGCACTTATCGTTGCCGATTGCAATCTTGCCGATTCTCCCACCGGAAATTCATAGATTCCCGTAGCATTGATTTTTCTTTCTAAAGTACCTCCATAAATATAATTGGTTGCACTACTACCTGAAAGTGCCGTTGGACTGCTATCTGTAATACTTAATGTTTTGCCATTTAAGCCAATTTTTCCTGAATTAAGCGTTACTGTAGGCACTTTTAAGTCAAAATAAGTTCCCATGTTTGTATTCAAAACTAAACTGTTGCTGAAAAAATTCTGATAGAAAAATGAAACTTCAGTTCCTGTAAAATTAACAGTACCGGAACCTCTCCATTCTTTTGCTCCCAAGCCCTGAAAAAAACTGGCATTATTAATTGTTATATTGCCATCATTTTTCAAACCAGAAGTCAAAACCAAAGCAGAGGGCAAGGTCAAATTAACTCCAGTTTTCACTTCCAAAGAAGCCGCTTTTGGAGAAGAAGAAACTACTGGATAATTAGTTGTTGGCTGATTAAAAAGAGCTTTCATAACAGTTGTTGGAACACCATTTGACCAGTTAGAAGCATCATTCCAGTTTGTTGAATTTCCTAGCCATGTTGTAGAGGCAATTGTTGGGAAATTAGCCGATTTAGTCTGCACAATTGCAACATCTTTTCGCAGGTAAAATGTAGAGTGTATTCCATAAGCTGTGTTAAAATCGGATGCCGCATTAAATCCGGTTAAATTGACAGTACCATAAGAAGTTGTCGGTACCAAATTATTTGGATTACCCGGAGTTTGACTTAAATCTTGTGAATAAAAACCAGCTGCCATAGTATAAGTATCATTATAAGCAGCCAAAACATTCTGATCTGTAAGAGGTGCTTTTCCTCCTGAAATAAATTTAGTAATATTCCAATTGGCATCTGTTTCTATAATCACACTGGCATTGTTAGGGTCTGAAGGATGAATATAATCTACTCCGGCTGAAAACAATTTGTTTTTAGAAAATTGTTTGGCAATTAACAATTTTCCGTTTGGTAATGCCAGGAAAATATCTTTATCATTATCAATGTTAAATGGATTGTCGTAAGTAGTAAAAAAATCTTTGCATCTGATAAAATTAAAATTAGCATCTGTTTCAATCATACCGATGAAGGATCCAGTCGGTCCATAATTTTGTGCTGGTAATTTATCAAATGGCGATGGATTTGGATTGTCCTGTGACAAGAAAAAAGCCAGATTTCCTGTTGTTCTGTTTACCTGAAAACTTTTAACCTCAGCATCAAAAGTCTTTCCTTTTAGAACATTTCCTGAAGCATTCAAAGAAATCATGGTTGTGTAAACTGTAATCGAAGGACTGCTAGTTGGACTTGGATAATTTACGCCATCAAAAGTAAAGCCTGCAGTTGTACCTATAGCCAAATGCACGTTCTCATTATTGTCTATAAATTTATCGTTTAAAGAAAGTTCATTAAAAACACCTACAATTCCATTAGGATTAAGTGCATCTTTGTACCAAAGTGTTTCTCCGTTGCTATCCAGTTTGTAAAGCGGATAATTTATTTTTCCGTCAGCATCTACATTTGGATTGTATCCCAGGAAAAAAACATTTCCTGAATTAGATACGGCCAATCTTACAATTGTTTTTTGGATCGTTCCAACAAGGCCCAAGTCGAATGTTTTTGCCCAAACAGCATTTCCCGAAGCATCAAATTTGGCTATTACCACTTTATTCTGTCCGCTCACCAAAACACCATTTCCTAAATTAGCGGGATTCGTACCACTAAGGCCTCCACCGATATAAAAATTTCCGGCATCATCTGTTGTAACACAATCAAAATTGATAAATAAATTGCTGAAGGATTTGATGATGGTCGGTATACCAGTTGCTGAATTTATTTTTCCGAAGTATTTAATATCTCCGGGATAATTCGGTTGTGCCGGAGCTGTTAGTGTCGTCGAACCGAAATAAGCTGCCGCTAATGCTGTTCCTCCAAATAAAATCTCCGAACCATCGCTGGTGTATTTTAAATGTTTGATCGCTTCGCCGCCAAGTGATCCTGTATTGAATGCCCAATCCCAGCCGCCACCTATTTGGGCGTTGCTGTTCATGATAAATAAAAGCAAAATTAGAGTAATTGTTTTTTTCATATTTTTTTGGTTTATAGAATGTAAAGCAAATTTGCAGTATCTATAAACACAAAAAAATACGACAAATGCCGTATTTTAAGATTATGAAAGAATGTTTGTTTAATTGTTGAGTAAAATCGTTATTAATGTTCCAAGATTGGAGCTTTCTAAATTAAAACTTCCACCAATATCTTCAATACGTTTTTGCATATTCTTCAAACCATTTCCTTTTGGAATGACAGCTTGATCAAAACCAATTCCGTTATCCACAATCTTTATTTGAATTTGGTTATCTATTCTTTTTACAGCAACAGAAATAGTTGAAGCATCAGCATATTTTATAGAGTTATTCACTGCTTCCTGAATGGTTCTGTAAACATTCATCCCTTCTATTGAAGTTAGTTTTGTGGCTTGTAAATTATCATCAGTTTCAAATGAAAACTGAATTTCATCTTTAGCTTCTTTGGCTTTTTCGATAAAATTATGAATTCGGGATTCTAAATCTTCAAAGGTAATTTCGTTGCTGTTCATTGCCCAGATGGTATCCCGAAGTTCTACAATAGTTTCTTTGGCAAAAGAACTGATGTTGGTTAATTTATCATCCAGTTTCTTGTTATCAATTTCAAAAGCATATTTAACATTATCTACCGAGGAAATAATAAATGTCAGCTGTGAACCTATATTATCGTGAAGATCGCGGGAAATATTCAATCGCTGTTCCTGCAATTTGTTTTGATTTTCTATTTGGGAAATAGCCGTTTTTAATTCGAATTCCTGTTCTTGCTGTTTGTTTTTTAGTTTCTGCTGGCGATAAATCAGAAAAGTGATTAATAACAATCCCAAAAAAGTTACAGTGGCGATTATTAATTGATTGTGCTTTTTATTGGTTTCTGTCTTACTTTCTAAAATTTGTTTCTCTTTTTCCTGTGTTTCATACAAAATATTAAATTCGGCAATAGATGCTTCTTTTTTCTCGGTTATCATTTCTTTATAAACCTGAAATGATTTTTTTTGGATTTCAATTACTTTTTTATAATCACCCTGCTGTGTATATAATTGTTCCAGAACATCATAAGCTTTGGGCATGTAGGGTTTATGATCAATTCTTTTTAAAATTTCCAGACTTTTTAATGCTTGTTTTTCTGCTGTTGCAAACTCTTTTTTAAATAGTGCTAACTGACCTAAATTACTATACGAATCAGCGATTTGCTTGTCGATGCCTGTTTTGATATCCATTTCCAAACATTTATCAAAATAATACTGGGCACTATCCAATTGGTTGGAATACATAAAACAATTGGCTTTGTTGTCCAGAAAAGTTGCTTTAAAATGATCTGATTTTATACTGTCTGTAATCCGAAGTCCTTCTTCATCAATTTTTAAGGCACTTTTCATATCACCGCTCATTCCGTAAATATTGGCTAAGGTATGAGAAGCAATAAGATAGGAATGACTATATTTTTTATTTTTGAGCAGCATTATGGTCATTTCAAGATGCTTTTTAGCTAATGTAATATCATTTTTCTGCAAGTATAATTGGCCCAAACCTGCATAAGCTGTAGCAATTCCGTTAACAAAGTTTATTCTATTGAAAATTCGCAGGGCATTTTGATAGTTGCTTATGGCATTCGGATAATCTCCTTTACTTTTATAACAGCTTGCAATTCCGTTATAGGATCTTGCAACCAATGTATCCCTGCCGGAATTTCCTAAAAGCTGAATGGCTTTTCTGAATTTTTTGGTAGCAATCTCATACTCCGAAGACTTTGCACTCATATTACCACGACATATAGTGACCATTGCTTTGTATCTGTCGGATTCCGTTTTAGAAATATTTTCTATGTTTTGTATAGTAGCCTCAATGGAGTCTGAACCTTCCAGATAATTTTTGCCAACCCCATTATAAACAGATATAATTTGTTTTTGATTGGGAGTTAGGGAGTTGCTTGACTTTTCTGATTTATTACATGAATACAATAAGAGTAAAATTAAAATCAGAGATATGAGATTCTTCATAGAAATATTAAAAAGTAAATATGTTATTCTGTTAAAAAAACACTTAATTATTATTTTTTTTTGTTAAACATAACCAAAAATAATTGAAAATTAACATCGTAGATAATTTTATTCAAGTGATGATTAGATTCTTTTAATTGCTCTGATAAAACATCCGATAACTTCAGTTGATTTAACTGCTTTTCTTGTTGCTTGCGAAGTACAGCAATACAATTTTCTAAAAAAGCTGTTCTGTTTTTGAATGTTCTGTTTTGTTTACTGTAACCAAAATACAAACTGGCAATACTTATAACAAAGGCTATAACTATAGCAATTAAAAGAATAATCATACTCAATATATTTAATTCACAATCAGTTTTTTGGTTGTTTTAATTCCGTTTTTTTCTATCTGGATAAGATAAATTCCTTTACTCAAAGTTTGGTTAGTTATTGTGGAGTTTAAACTAAAAAATTTTACTTTTTGGCCCAGAAGATTAAAAACAGTCGCTTTTGAACCTATCATATTTTCATCAATCTGGACATAAAAATCACTGTTTGCCGGATTAGGATAAATTGAAACTGATTCAGATACATCGTTTTTTTCAATACCTAAAGAAGAACCGTTTGTTATCTGCGTTATGAATAAATCTCCTGCCAGTGAGGCAAAAGCCGGAAAAGCAGCTGCAAAAGTCAAATCATTTTCGCAGGATATTAATGTAGTTCCGTTAATATTTACAGTAGCATTATTTGTTAAACTATAGGAACCGGATACGGCTAATTTATTATTGTAAGACGCTATACAAGGATACACTATTGCACTTGTTTCATTCAATTCAGGATGTGCGACAAACTTTGACATAACGAAATTGTCAAAAAATTTCCAGGTTGGTATATATTTTGTTGCCGTAAAGCTTTGTGATCCTGCAACAATGGTATTTCCTGGCTGCAAAATTTTCATTCCCACAAATTTTAAATTTCCTAAAGGAAAAATAGCATCAATATCTGCCTGGTTGAGTACCGGATTTGGTGTGCTGTTTAAATAATTTCGGTTGCTATCCAAAGCAACTATACCCTGATAAACATTATTGGTATGATTTACCGTATTGAATGGTGCAGGATTAGCATTGTATTGCGACCATTTTACCAATACATTTCCTGTGTTTTTTTCTACTGCCAAATCCCCTATTCCACCCCTGTGGGAAGTAAATGCTCCATTAGCGCCGTTTCCATCAATAGCCAAAATATGTGCTCCGACAGGATGTGCTCCGGCTGGAACAGTCAGTGACACACCATCAACAGTAATTGGACTGGAATTTAAATTGGAGATATAAAAATAAGCTTTGCCTGTACTATCAAAGAAGCAATTATTTTTTGAAGTTGCAATTGCAATTGAACCTGAAATTGGTAAAATCCATTCCTTATGCCAAATTTCAGTTCCATCGTTATCAAGACGAAGCAGCCAAAAAGGCTGGCTTCCATTAGAGGAACGTGCTGCAAAATAAACATCATTATTAGGCAAAATACCTAATGCGATTGGCTTGTTAGTTGATGAAACGGTCACATTCAATGTAAATAACTTGGCCCATTGGCATTCACCGTTTGCATTGTACTTGGCGACAAAATAACCTTTTCCTAAAAGAGTTACACCATTACCAAAATCGTAAGGAGTTGTGGCATTAAATACCGTTCCCGATACAATAATATTATCATTGCTATCAAGAGCAAAGTCATCAAAATTAGCCACATACGAATTGCTTGAAAGTACTTTTACCAAAACCGTTTTTACACCAGCCTGGGTTCTCTTCCCTATAAAAGTGACATTTCCAGGAAATACGCTAAATCCCTGCCCCTGCATAGCCACAGACCCAAAAGTTGTTTTGTTTCCGATATTTACCATGCACAGTAAATCGCCTTGTGAGTTGTATTGTATTCTTTTGGTGGTATTATAACCTCCACCTGTGTTAAATGCCCAGTCAAAATCGGCAGCATTATTTTGCGCAGTTATAATACTTCCCAGACATAAAAATATAAATAGTAATCTTTTTTTCATAGTACTAGTTTTTAAAATATAAATCCAAAATTGCGGTATTCCCGGACACAAAAAAATACGGCATTTGCCGTATTTTTAGATTTGATAAACTGAGAAATAAAGTAATCAATATTGCTTTGACATTATGATTTGGTCGCCTCCGAATACTTTTCCTGTTCCTTTGCATTGCGAACATCTTGTTGGCGGCGGCTTGACCATAGTTGTTTTCCTGCCCACATTTCCATCGCTTGAACTGTATAAATTTCCATTGCTTTTATACGTATTTACCGTATAATAACTTTCGGTAGTTTGTGCATAGGCAGCTCCCTGACACATTCCTTTTCCGCCACATTTTGAACAAACTTTACCCGCTTTTTCTCTTTCTGCTTTTTCATCTGCTTCCCGTGCTACGGGATTGTCAATATTTGTTATTACGCCATTCACGATGGTTACAGTTGCCCGGTTAATTGGATATTTATAATCGCCGGTTTTGGGAGTTCCATCAGCATTAAATGATCCGTAAAAAGTAGTATCTTCATTTGCATAAAAAAATGATCCGTCAACAGGTTCATTGTCTTTAAAAGCTGCCGTTAAAACATTACCACTGGCGAACACAAATTTACCCTGACCATTTCTAACTCCATAAACAAAATTACCTTCGTACACATTACCGCTTGGGAATTTTATTTTGCCAAGACCATTGTAACAATCTCCCTGAAGACAGCCTTCAATGGCAGGGGCATTTGCTCCAATGTTTGTTTGTACCACCCTCACTTTTACTTTTCCATTAACATAAGTAACAGCTTGTGGAATGTTCTTTTTGTACAATTGTCCATCGCCATCTTCCTGTCCGTTGGTAAAATTACCTACGAATTTGTCTCCTCCGCCATAATCCATCGTGCCCTGACCGTTGGGTTTTCCGACTTTGAAATTGCCTTCGTAAACAGCAAATCCAAAATCATATTTTCCAAATCCATCTTTGCAATTGCCGGAAATGCATTGGGCAAAAGACTGAATTTGAGTCATAAATAAAAGAATCAGTATCTTATTTTTCATTTTCATTATTTATCTAAATCTACTTCGCCCCTACAAATCACGGTAAATGCTGAGCGGTATTTTGATTCCATTGTCATACAATTCACTCCAGAAGACCATTGGTATTTGTAATCAGAATCAAATCCTAAAACTTTGTTTGCCCTTGCAGCAACAATTCCTTCGTTTTCCATCGTTTTTCCTTTGATTTTCACCACATACATAACGCTTCCTCTTATGATTGCCATACTCCCCAATTCACTAAAACGATCTAAAGCATAAGTAGATACCGTTACATTCCCAATCTTATAAGATTCAGGAACGGTCAAATCACCACGAACCTGGTTATCAAATGATGGATTGGGAATTGTTGAAAGAGAACTCGTTTTGATTACCATATAAAATCCATTATCGGATGTTGGCTGCATTTCAATTGGTAAATCTTTATTATCAGCTTTTGGTATCCAAAGAACACTATAGGGTGCGTAGCTTGTAGTAAATTGTGCGATTCTAATGCATTTATAATTTCGGGCTATATGCATGTTTTGTTCCCTTAATTTATAGTTTTTGATTGCTATTGGATATGTGTCTTCTGAAGCCAGATCTGAAATTTTATTAAAATCAGTTTCAGTATATAATCCTGATTTCAGCATGGCAGCAATAGATTCCTTTTCCTTGTTCAATTTTACAGTGGTCCATTGCCCGGAATTCTCTACAATATAAACCACCTCTTTATTTTTATGCTGAATATCACCCAGATTTGTACCATCTGGATTTATTGACAAAAGAGTTGTAGTAGTATTAGATGCCCTTTGTGCAGCTGTATTGGGTTGCGAAACCATAGCATTTGAAACTACAGCATTTGATACCGGAGCAGTACCATCTGTCTGGAAATAGGTTAATCCGTTTTGAAATACATCTCCTAAGTTATAATACTGTGCAGGAATTATTGTTTTTCCATACTTATCTATAAAGCCGCATTTTTCATCTATTTCTATTTGTGTTATTCCGTTAGAAATAGTTCCATATCCTTTCGCATTCGGAATAGTAGCTAAAATTTTATTGTTCAGAATATCGTAAATCTGAAGCTGACCATTTGTAAATACTTTTATCAAACCTTCATTATTAGTGCTTGTATGATCATAAATGGCTGGACAAAGGATTTTACCTTTCGTATTTATAATTCCAAATTTATTTCCTGATTTGAAAGTTGTAATGCCACTTTTTTCAAAAGCATAAATATCATTAATTCCTTCAATTTTGATAAAAGTACCATCATCCGAATTGTAAATACGACATTCTCCATTTTGTGTTTGTGCAGCAATATATTTTCCAAAACCCGTTTGTATAAACTTAAAAGTAAACGGCACCACGACTTTTCCACTGGTATTTACACATCCCATAAAACCATCTTTATAACAAGTCGCCCAGCCCGAACCATTGAATTCGTTAGCATCATCATAAATAGCAGGAATGACCATTACGCCTTTATTATTTTTATAACCATATTTTCCATTTTCTGCTATAGCAGGTTTCAAGCCATTAAAAAAAGCAGGTTCGCCTAAAATAGCAGCTTCTGTTACATCTTCTCCTTTTTGATTAATATAAGTGTAAGTTCCGGTTTGCATATAATTTATTTCGGCAATACTTACTTTTGCTATAGGTCCGTCAAAATCGAGTACGGTGCCATATTTTGGCTGGATTACCATTTCTCCTTTTGTATTGATGAAACCCCATAAACCATTGATTCTTACAGCGGCTAGTCCGTTTTTGAAATTTTTCGCACCATCAAATTTGGCGGGAATAACCACTTCATTTTTCAAATTAATAAACCCGTATTTTCTTTGTGAAAAACTATTAAAACTTACTAATAGCACCATCAATACAACTAAAAATGTATTTTTCTTCATATCCTTATTATATTGATTTGCCATAAACCATTACTAAATGTTCCGTTGCACTACTAATATATTCTATTGCAACATTGCCTTTCAAATCCTTGAGTTCCGTTATGTTTTCTCCATTTTCACGATAATCCCTTCCTGTGTAGGCACCGGAATCTTCCATTTCGTTAAGCTCTTTAATATATTGTTCTGAAATCAGAAGAAACATTTTCAGCATCATTCCGTCTAAATTCGCAACATCAAATCTGATGATGTACACACTATTTTGCCCCTCAGTTCTAGTGATGAAGTTTCTTGAAATAGAAGTGTCATCAATAGTGGAATTGTAAAGTTTGTTGTGCTTTTCCGGATTATCACTCAGTAAATCCTTTTGAAAATTAATAAACTGATTGGGTGCATCTTTTACCACTTCTCGAAATTGTTTGATTATTGGAGATTGTGCAAACGAAATGGCAGTAATAAATAATACGATTGTAGTTAGTAATTTTTTCATAATGTTTTTTGGTTAAATTAATTTTGATTTTGTTCAGCATCCAGTCGTTTTGCTTTGGCTTCATATTCAAGGCCCAGAGTTTCGTTTCCGGTCCATTTCAGGCCAATAGCCATATACATATTTGATAATGGATAATTAGGATCTAAATCAAGGGCACCTTCAGCCGTTTCTTTTACTTTCTGCCAGTCTTTCAAATCAATGTAAACTGAAGCGAGATTGCATCTGAAATTAATGTCACCCGGTTTTTTAGCAATGGCTTTTTTGAAATATTCAGCTGATTTCTGATATTCTTTGGTTTTATAAAAAATGATGGCAGCAATTTGTAAATCATCACCATCAAAGTTTTTTTCGTCGACCAAAGCTGATTCCATTACTGATTTTGCATCGTCGAATCGCTTGGCATTCATCAGATATTTAGCATACAAAAAATCAACTGAATCTTTTTGGATTCCTTTAACCAAATAGGCTTCTTTGAAAAAGATATCTCCGTCTGAATTCATCAAATTGGTAACTGTTGCCGCTTCATAATAGGCATTGAAATCGATTGGAGTCAATTGTATTATCTTTTTATAATCATTTAAAGCTTCCTGATTCTGTTGGTTTTTGCTGTAATATTCGGCTCTTTTATAATAAAACTCGGTGTTTTTAGGTTCGATTGTAATGGCAGTTGTCATATCCGAAATGGCTTTGTCCAGCATTCCTTTGGCAGAAAACAATGTTGCTCTGGCACCATAGGCAAATGCAAATTTTGGATTGCTTTTTATTGCATTTGAAATATTCATCATAGCACCATTTTGATCGCCATCCCGATATTGATAAAATCCGCGAAGAAAAATTACCTGAGCTTCTGTGGGGTATTTTTTTTCTAATGCTTCTAAATTCGATAATGCTTTTTGCTGGCTTGACCCATACATCAGTTCCATGGCATTATCAAAATCGGCTGGTTTGAATTGTGCCCATGATGAGATTGAAATCAAGAGAAATAGTAAGTAGCGTTTTTTCATATTTATCATTTTTATCTGGTGTAAAAGTGATGAAATACGTTACATCAAAAAATACGATAAATGCCGTATTTTTCTAAAATCTCAATTAAATCATCTGGTAATAATATAATTTAACCTTACGAATTTTATAAAATTTTCCTTCTCCATGATTTTACATTTGGGTTATAAACAACTCTGATTTTTATCATGCATAAACAGAATAATAAAAACAATATTTCAAGCGCCCGAACTTCTGATAAAAAAACGGAAACGAAGTCACTTTCATCACGGGCAAATGAAAAAACCAGCAATGAGATAAAGAGACCAATTAGCAGAAATAGTTAATTAAAAAAAGTAAGAATGGATACATTAAAAAAGGGACAGATTGTTCGTCAGGAATTTGGGGGACCAATCATGAAAGTAGTCGGATTTGAGCCAGAATTAATTGAAAATGTCATTACCCAATGGGAAGATGAATTAGGAACTATCATCACCGGAAAATTTGCAGATACGGTATTGGTTCCAGCTGAGGAATAATTAGTAAATTCCCTCTTGTTATATAAATTAACTCTCCTATCCGGGGAGTTTTTTTATTTAATGCATTGACTTAGCTAACATAAAAAAAAATGGAAATTATATAAACATTTGAAATAATTATATAAAATTATATTTTATAATACCAGATATCTATGCCGAAAATATTGTAATTGAAAATATTTTCGATAAATAGTAAAAAATGGAATTGGAATTACATTTTACCATACAATTTCTGAAAGTAAATTATGAAGTAATAAAAAAAATGTGATGTGTAGTTTTTAAATTAAAAACTGTCATTTTAATTGATGTCATCATTTAATTATTATATTTGATACTATTAATTGGTTACATTTATTAGCCTTTTGATAATTAATCAGCTAAAAATCATTTCATATCAGTCTTTTTAATGGTAAATTAACAGTAATGCTATGAACAATAAAATTGATTAGAATCTGAAATATTCTTGTACAGAAAAGCTATTTGGTTCACCTTTCAATATTCAACACTAAAACAGATATATGAATTATAAAAATATTTTGCAGATAGACGACGATACAGATGATTGTGAATTATTTTTAGAAGCATTGCAATCTGTTTCAACAGCTTTATATACCTCCATCAATGATCCTGTAGATGCATTGAAAAGGCTTGTTCACAGTGAAATTGTTCCCGATGTTATTTTTTTGGATTTAAATATGCCAGTCATGTCGGGTATGGAATTTCTAGCTGAAATTAAAAAAAAGGATATTATAAAAAATATCCCTGTCATTATTTTTTCCACTTCACAATTTGATGAGATTAAACGTCAGGCGAAAAATCACGGAGCACATGATTTCATATCAAAACCAAGTGATTTTAATGAACTGAAGAGAATTCTAAGTCAATATATCTCCTAATATTGCCTTTTTTAAAATTATGATTTTATGATTTAAAATTATAAATTGTGTCAGGATTAATCAAAAGCAATGAAATTATCTACTCAAATTCTTTTGGCGTTTACACTAGTAATTTTACTTTCTGTTGCAGATTCGTATACTAATTATAATCTTTCCATAAAAGTACAGCGTAATTCACAGTTTCTCTCAAAGTCCGAAGAGATTATTCGTAGTTCCAACAGGGCACACAGGGCAATAATTGAAATGCAGAGCGGGCTTCGCGGCTATTTACTCACAAATGATTCTTCCTTTTTAGATTCTTATTCTGAAGGTTTACAAAGTGTTCCTGTATTGCTTAAGGAGCAAAAAAAAAGAATCGGCGAAAATTTGGTACAGCTTTCTTTATTAGATTCAATAATATCACTTCATAATTCATGGCTCATACGAACAGCCGATTTAATAAATGCTCAAAAGCAGAATCCGGAATACTACCAGAAAGTTTATGATAATAACCAAAAGCATATTGGAAAAAACATAAATGATGCTATCACAGAAAAATTCAAAAGATTTGACAAAATCGAATACAAGACAAGAAAACATCATAGCGATATGCTGCTGCATTCATTAAGCAATACCAGAACCTATTCTATAATTTTTCTCTCCTTAACTATTTTTGCCGGTTTGTGCAGTACCATTTATATTGTATTTATTATCACCAACAGAATTAATTCCATGGTACGCCTGGCAGAGAATATATCCAAAGGAAAATTTACGATTGTAAGGGATAACCGAAATGATGAATTAAGTGCCTTGTCTGCTTCTCTTAATATCATGTCAGGTAAACTGGAGAAAAACATCCATGACCTGGAAAGCAAAAACGAAGAACTCAACAAGTTTGCCTATGTGGTGTCACACGATCTTAAAGCTCCTATTCGCGGTATCCATAATGTTATAACGTGGATTGGAGAAGATTTGTCAGAGGAACTTTCTCCACAGTTAAAAAGATACCTTCAGATCATTCCACAAAGAACACAACGCATGGAAGCCCTTATTAATGGCTTGCTCGATTATGCGCGGATAAACCGTAAAACCCCTACGGAATTAGTAGATACAAATCTACTGGTTCATGAGATAACGCAGTCAATCGTTCCCAGAAATTTTACAATTAAAATTGAAAACTTACCGGAAATGTTCACCGAAAGACTTAAGCTGGAACAGGTTTTTGCCAATTTGATCAGTAATGCCGTAAAATATTCCAAACCTGAGAAAGGTTTCATCAAAATTACCGGAAAAAAAATCAAGGACTATTATGAATTTTCGGTCAAAGATAACGGGATAGGAATTGCAATAGAATACCATCAAAAAATATTTGAAATATTTCAGACACTTCGGGAAAAAAATGAGATTGAAAGTACTGGCGTAGGTCTGGCAATCGTAAAAAAAATAATTGATGAACACCGCGAAACAATAAATGTTAAATCAGAACTGGGTATAGGTACCGAATTTATTTTTACCTGGAGAAATAATAAAACAGCATGAAAAAACCAACCATATTATTGATAGAGGATGATGAACTGGACATCATCAGTGTAGAGCGCTCTTTAAAAAAGATAGAAAGCGGCTTCATTTTGCATACCGCTTACAATGGAATTGAAGCTTTTAAAATGTTAAGGGACAAAAATATACCTTTGATTCCGGATGTTATTTTATTGGATATCAATATGCCAAGAATGAATGGTATCGAATTTTTAGAACTTTTAAGAGCTGATCAGACTTTAAAAGATATAAAAGTATTTGTAATGACGACTTCGTCTGAAACCAGCGATCGGTCAGCTGCAGAAAAGTTGGGGATATCAGGTTATATTTTGAAACCGCTTAATTATAATGATAACACTAAAAGATCAGACTCAATGGACGCCTTTGTTCAGTTTCATCTTCGTAAAATCCTGCACAAAGAAAATACATAACCGGAATTTTTAAATCAGCAGTTATTCAGGATTATCATTTACAACCTACCAAAACATGAAAAAAACAAACCAAACCCATAAAACTGCAAAAGAAGAGGTTTTACTCGCCTTACCCATCGTTAGCGCTGAGAAAGAAAAAAAACCAAAAAAGAAAAAAGATTCTGATGATGAATCCATACTTAGTGATGCAGAGTTTTTAAAAATTCTGATTAAAGTCAAAAACGGTAATTTTTCACAGCGTTTTCCAACAGATCAAAATGGAACCAAAAGATCGATTTGTGATACTTTAAATGAAATTATTGACCTGAACGAAAGAATGGTTTTTGAATTTCAGAAGGTTGGAAAAAGTATTGGTAAACAAGGAAAGCTGACTAATCGAGTAGCCTTGGATGGTGCGAGAGGCTCCTGGAGTTCCTGCGTTGATTCTGTAAATACTTTGATTTCAGATCTGGTGCATCCAACGATTGAAATTGCGCACGTAATCACCTCTGTAGCAAAAGGAAATCTATCACAAGAAATGCCGCTTTCTATCGAAGGAAACCCGCTTCAGGGAGAATTCCTAAGAATTGCAAAAGAAGTAAACGGAATGGTAAAACAGCTGAATCTGTTTTCTATGGAGGTTACGCGTGTAGCACGTGAGGTAGGAACTGAAGGAAAACTGGGAGGTCAGGCAAAAGTGAGAGGTGTTGGTGGAGTTTGGAAAGATTTGACTGATTCGGTAAATAAAATGGCCTCGAACTTAACGGGTCAGGTTCGAAATATTGCCGATGTAACGACGGCGGTAGCGAAAGGAGATTTATCCAAAAAAATTACAGTTGACGTAAAAGGAGAAATCCTGGAATTGAAAAATACCATTAATACGATGGTGGATCAGCTGAACTCGTTTTCATCCGAGGTTACGCGTGTGGCGAGAGAGGTAGGAACCGAAGGAAAACTGGGTGGTCAGGCGCAGGTAAAAGGTGTTGGGGGAACCTGGAAAGATTTAACGGACTCGGTAAATCAAATGGCATCTAACTTAACGGGTCAAGTACGTAATATTGCCGATGTAACAACGGCGGTAGCAAAAGGAGATCTTTCGAAAAAAATTACCGTTGACGTAAAAGGAGAAATCCTGGAACTAAAAGATACGATTAATACGATGGTGGATCAACTGAACTCCTTCTCTTCTGAGGTAACCCGTGTATCCCGTGAAGTAGGTTCAGAAGGAAAACTGGGTGGTCAGGCCAAAGTACGTGGTGTTGGGGGAGTTTGGAAAGATTTGACCGATTCGGTTAACCAGATGGCA
>Ga0247812_10000866_pt1 | contig 17347 bp, 14 predicted proteins | sample UWRJL149409B1_FD_178011 | JGI IMG/M metagenome (GOLD analysis project Ga0247812, IMG submission 178011) | Plant litter microbial communities from Arlington Agricultural Research Station in Wisconsin, United States - UWRJ-L149-409B-1 | ecosystem: Environmental > Terrestrial > Plant litter >...
TCCGTGAAACGGACTCTTGTGCATTCCGGATATAAAACCTTCCACAACCTGATTGGCCAGCATTTCAAGATGCTGAAAACTGGAGACTTTCTCTATTTCCGATTCGATTTTCATTCGGTTTCTTTTTTAATATTTTGCGCTTTAAAAAGCAAATCTGTTGCCTGGAATAATTTCCTCTTCAGAATGGGACTAAAATTAGGGTTTTCTTTTAAGAATCGGTACACTTCATCGAAAGCATATTTTGATGAATATTTGCCAATTGTATTATTCAGCCAGTCTTTCGGGAAGAAAATATCTCCTGTACGCTGAATTTCTTCCACCAAATCTAATGAAAACCTAATATACTTTTGCGCACTTTCCTGACGTAATGGATGATGAATATTCGACAATCCTGCCGAAACCCAGGATTCTTTTTCGCGGTTTTTATCCTCTTTCAACGATTCCATAAAAGCATTCCGAACGGATTCCTCTTTTGATAATGACGGAAGCAAAAACTCAAATCGTTTTACTTTATCCGGATTGGTAATCGCAGTTTTGGCTTTCTGTAAAATCTCATTTGCTTTTTCATGTTTGAAAATCGCCAGATTCATTGCTATATTGGTGTAATCGTCTTCGTTTAGTTTCAAATTCGGAATCACAATTTCCTTATTCCAGATTTGGTATAATTTGGCTTTCGCCGAATCTGAATATGCGATTGAACTGAATAAATTGAATAAAGTCTTTTTAATATTTGCAGATAAATTGATTTTTAAGCGTTCAAATAAAACATCTTCAAGTTGTCTTATTTGAACTTTATTTTGCTGTTTTTCCGTGAAGAATTTCCAAAAAACGGTATTCAAATTATTAGAGGCAATTTTTAAAACCAATTCATTTTCTTCTGTTTGAATTCCTTTAAGGAAACAATCAAAAGCTTTTTCCGGCGAAATATTTCCAATCAACATGTTTTCATAAAGATTGCTATACGCCGAAGCTCTTGCCACCTCATCTTTTAAATTGGAAATAGTATTCGAATTATTCCCGTCAAGCGGAAAAACACCGTATCCAAAACCATTGTAGTTGTAAATGATCGTTAAAGGTTTTTCAAATCCGATAATATCCTTAAGAATCAATTTTTTATCTTTAATGTTTACATTGATAACTTTTACAGTGTCAGGATAAACCAATCCAATCTGGAAAACCTGAGGCCAGACATTTCCTGATTTGTCTTCTGCTTTTTGCTGAATTTCAAACTTTTTGATTCGGTTTTGGGAATCGTATTCTATTTTATCGCTAAAAATCGCTCTGCCCGACTGATTGACCCAAACTTTACTCCATTTCTGCATATCAAGTGGCGTTTCGGCATCCAGAATTTCTACCAGATTATTCCAGTCGGCATTATCGTTGGCATATTTTTTTATGTATTTTTCAATTCCTTTCTGAAAAGCTTCCTTTCCCATTGAAGCTTCCAGCTGGCGCATCATTATGGGTGCTTTGTTGTAAATAATACTTCCGTAAAGTGAGCCGGCATCTTTTAAATTCGCTAAATGTTGTTTGATCGGATGAGTTCCTAATGAGCGGTCTTCCGCGTAAGCGTTGGCATAATGCGCACTAAAAAACTGCAGATTATGATTGACTTTCGGGAAAATGGGATTCATGATTTTGTCTGCCATAAAATTCGCAAAGACTTCTTTCATCCAGACATCATCAAACCATTTCATCGTAACCAAATCGCCAAACCACATGTGAGAAGTCTCATGCGCAATCAGTTTTGCACGATCTAATTTCTCGCTGTCTGTGGCACTGTTGTCTAAAAACAAAGTTGATTCGCGGTACTGAATTGCACCAACATGTTCCATTCCGCCATACTGAAAACCGGGAATTGATGCAAAATCCAGTTTTTGAAAAGGAAATTTATAATTGGTATATTTTTCTAAAAAGTCTAACGATTGCTGGTGCAATTTGAAAATGGTATCGGTACTGGTTTGTAATTTTTCAGGATTATTTTCGCGATACAACATCGTCATTTCCAAACCTGGATTTTGGGTAATGCTTTTGAATTTTCCTGCCACAAAAGAGAATAAATACGTACTCATTTTGTCGGATTCTCCAAAAGTGTAAGTCGTAAAATCATCTTTTTCAACTTTATCTTTAACATCGGTTCCAGCCAAAACTGACCAGTCTTTTGGAACTTTCAAACTTAATTTATAAGTTGCTTTGATATCAGGCTGATCAAAACACGGAAACAAAGTACTGGCACGATCCGGAACCAGCAACGTATATAAGTAATCATCATTTCGGTTCAGTGATAAATTTCCCGCAATGAAAGAAATAACAATACTATTTTTTCCTAAAATTAAAACTTCCGAAGAAATTAGAATATGCCCTTTTTCGTGAACAATTCCGATATTTTTTCCGTTGGCTGAAACTGATTTTATGTTTTGAGATTTCTCTTTAAAATCCAATATTAAAGACTGACTTACATCGGATACATTCAGGTTTAAAGTCAAATTCGATTTAATCTCATCACTCTTCTGATTCGGAATTTCAAAAGATAAATCATATCGAACTTCTTTAATCTGCTTTTTACGAAAATGTGCCAATTGCTCTGAAACTCCTTCCTCGACGGAAAATTTTTCTTTTTGTCTGGATTGTGAAAAACCAATAGTTATCATCAGAAAAAAGGCAAGAAAGCTGTGGAGGATTTTCATTTTTAGAAGAATATAAGATTCGTTAAAAATAAAAAAAAGGATTGATTTTAAAAGCCATTCTTCTACAAATAAAAAAGGTCTGACTTTCGCCAAACCTTTTAACATCTAATCAAATATTCATAAAATTAACAAACTTAAATATCGGTTTTAGAAATGTAACTAAAGATTTTTCCAGGTTTGAAAAGGGAGTTTCTTCAGTTTATTTATACCACATAAAGAAAAATTTTCCCTGCTCCGGCCACTTCATCATTTAAACCCCTATAACCCGTCATGCTTAAAGCTTTATTTTTAATAAGTTGATAGCTGTATTTTTCACCTGAGTTCAAGGTATAAGTAGCATTAAATATATTGCCATTCATATACCAAGTACCGGTTGCGATCACCGTATTTCCTTGAACGACCTCTAGTACACCATTGGCTTTAAGATTCCAGGCAAAAAAGGTAACAGCTCCAGATAATTCTCCCTTAGTTAGTTCACCTTCCCAACGGTATATCATGTTTTCCGGATATTCTTTATTAATGGCATCATCATCGTTGCTGCAGGAAATTGCAAAAGAGATTAATAGAACTAGTGCCGAAATGATTTTTAATTTTTTCATGTTTTTATTGTTTAAGAAGTCCATGCAATTACTTTTTCTGTAATGATTGAAATCCATTGATTTGATGTGGCGTGTCCACTGCAACTGTTATCTGTTAATCCAAAACTTTTACTTTTTACAGCTGAATTAGTTATGCTTTGCACAAGACTGTTTCCATAATTAGTCCCAAAAGGTTCGCCATTGCAGGCAAAAGCTAAAACAGGTGTCTTTTGGTTTTGAGCTGTGTCTAAAGCAGAAGATCCCATTATGGCAATGATACCTTTAATGTCTGTAATGCTATTTCCCCACGCGTTTTGCGATACCAGACAATTAGCAGTATAAGAACTTCCTCCAAAAATTAATTTGTTTCTGCTAAGACTCAGTTCCGCTATTAATACATTGCCTACCTTATTAAAATCTTCTATCAGCATAAGCGTATTAGCATTAAAATTTTCAAAATTATTTCCAACAAATGGCTGATCCCGATATTGAACAATAGCACACACAAACCCTTTCATTGCTAAACTCTTGCTTAAGTCTATCAGATATTGTTCTTTGATATTTCCAGGTGTTGGATTTTGAGGGTCATTTCCGGAACCTAAAATTACAATACCTTTAATGGGGCCATTTTTCGGTGCAAAATAATTAGTAAGTAGCGACGCTATAGTTCTTTGAGAATTTTCCACTTCTGCATTAGAGTTATTCGGTGCTGCAGTTGTATTCTCGTCTTTGTTGCACGAAATTATAAACAAACACAACAATAAGGTGCTACATAATTTAAAAACCAGTTTTTTCATTTTAAGATTTTGGAAGGTTAATTGTATCATTTAATAAAATAAATTTTTAAATTATTTCACAAAAATAGCTTTCGCATAAGACGCAATTATGGCATCAGTAACCAAGTCTATTTTAACCTCGTTTTTATAATATACAGCATAATATTTACTGCCAGCTTTTAAAGTTCCGCACACATAATTATCTGAGCCAGAAATAGCAATGTCTTCTGGCGTGACATTTTCTAAAGGATTTGGGGAATTGATTGCACTTCCATTTTTCCAAAGCCTGATTTGATTTGTTGAATTGGAATTAGTATATCCTAAAATATAAATATCAGAACCTTCTGAAACTATCTTTTTTGCATCATAACTATCTTGTTCTATGATTAAATCAGAAGTTAACACATTGTTTTTCCAACATTTCGCTTTATAACTAATCCTGCCAACTGCATAGACATCACTTCCTACAACTAAAATATCATTTACAGCAGCATTAGTCTGACCATTTGTTAAATTTACTGCCACACCATTTTTCCAAAATTTCGCCCAGGATTCTGTGCCGTTTCCTTTAAAACCTGATATGTAAACATCATTACCTGAAACATTGATGCTTGTAGGAGTATCAGTAGAATAATTAGTATTAGCAGATTCTAAATTGGTGGCAATCCCATTTTTCCACACCTTTGCAATTGTAATGTTAGTTTTAGAATCGTTTTGAGTTCCCGCAACATATACATCATTACCCACTACTGCAATTGCAATTGCTACTTCAGATTTTAATCCATCTGAAAGATCTGTTGCCACTCCATTCTTCCATAACTTAGCTATCTTATTTGTATTAATTTGTTCGTATCCAACAGCATAAACATCATTGCCAGCCACTGTGATATCGTTTACCTCTGAATAAGTAGTACCGTTTGTTAAATAACTGGCCTCTCCATTTTTCCAAATTGTGGCCACCCATTTATAATTACTGTTTACAATATGGCCTCCTACATAAACATCTTTTGAGGTTGATTGTGAATTATCATCACTCCCGCTGCACGATACAAAAGATATTGAAATTGCAAAAAGCACAACCACTAAAATTGAAATCGTTGATTGAATTGTTCTCATAAAATTATTTTAAAATTCAGTATTGTTAAAAATAAATAGTGCAATGGCAATAGATTAAAGGGCAAAAAGGATCATAATGAAACTCATTTAAATGTTACCATAGCCTATATAATATCAAATTTAAATCGATTTCATTTTTTAAAAACTCTGTAATACACAAACAGCATTATTAAAGGACAGATAACAACGTTTTGATAAAAAATATTAAATTTGTTTAAATCAATACTTTAGAATGAAAAAATATACCTGTTTAATAGTCGATGACGTTGAAATTGATCGATTGATGATACAATTGTATTTAAACAGATTTTCTAATTTTGAATTAATTGGTGCTTTTTCAACAGCGCAACAAGCTATTGATGTTTTAGAAAAAACGCATGTCGATATACTCTTTTTAGATATTGATTTACCCAATAGCAGCGGAATTGAAATTAGAAAAAAAGCATTGGAAGTTCCGGTTTGTATTTTTATCACTTCGCATCCTGAGTACGCGTTAGAAAGTTTTGAACTCGAAACCCTGGATTACATTGTAAAGCCCTTAAATTTTGACCGTTTTTCAAAAACCATTAAACGCATTGATGAGTATTTGGAAATAAAAAATAAAGCCTCCCTTTTTGAGGCCACTATTGGTGGAGGTTCGATTTACATAAAAGAAAGCCATGCTGAAACAAAAATAAATTTATCTGATGTCTTATATTTAGAAGCTTTAAAAAACTACACGATAATCAATACAACAGATAAAAAATTCCGTGTTTTACAAAATATCGGCCATTTACTAAAAGACAAAAACTTCCAATCGTTTATAAGGATTCATAGAAGTTTCGCTGTTCAAAAACATTTTATAGAAAAAATCACATATCAGGAAATAATTTTAAACAATAATTTTTCTGTTCCGGTTGGACGAAATTACAAAGACAATCTAAACGAAATTTTATGAAGAAACATCTAATTCTGATTGTAATTCTCTTTTTTGGATGTGCATCATTTGCTCAAATTTCAACTGATCCTGGCATTGATTCATTAAAGGCAATTGTAAAAAAAACTACTTCAAAGAAAGATATTTTAGATTTAAATTTTAAAATTGCAAAAAAATACTACCCCAAATTTGATTTTAAAAACGCCGTCTTTTTTGCAAAAAAAAATATTAGCATAGCTTCTGAATTAAAGTTAAAACCCGAATTAGCAGAAACCTATAAGTTTTTGACCTTAGTTTATATTAATGACACAAAAAATGATAGTGCCGAATATTTCAATAAAAAGGCTTTTGTGCTTTTTAAGGAACTTAATGATAAAAAAGGAATTGGTAAAACGCTGTTGTATTTTGCTATAATTTCTCAAAACAAATCAGATTTTGTTAAGCAAGCCGATTACAATTTCCAATCTTTAAAAATAGCCTCACAAATAAAGGACACCACACTTCTGGAAGTTAATAACAGAAGTTTGGCCATGATTAGTTTAGATCAAAAAAACTATAAACAAGCATTAAAATATTGTTTTGAGTCTTTAAAATATGCCCGACAGTTAGGCAAACAAGATAAAATAGGGCATTCGTTGGCTTCTATTGCTGAAACATATAGTTTAATGAATGATTATAAAAAGGCGCAAGTCTATTTTGAATCTGCCTACCAAATTTTTAAAAAATTAGACGATAAAAGTGGTTTGGCCTGGGTTTTTACTAATTGGGCGAACATACAGCATGACGCCAAAGCTTTTAAAATGAGATTGGAAGCACAAAAATATTTAGACATTACCGGTCCTGATAATATTATGTCTATGAATAATCTTGGACATATTGGCTTGTTATATTCTAAAATGGGAAACAATCCGGAAGAAAAAAATAAAAATTTAGATCTTGCCGAACAATATATCGAAAAGTCCTTGAAAATTTCTTCTCAATCAGAAAATTTAGATCATAGAATTGAATTTTTACAAATTTTAGCAGAAATACAAGCAAAAAAAGGGCAGTTTAAAAAAGCATACAACACTCTGTCTGAATATAATAAATTGGAAGATTCCTTGTATTCACAAGAAAATAAAAATCAAATTGCAAAGCTGGAAAGTGCTAAAGAACTAGCGGTACGTGATAAACAAATTCAAATCAATAAAATAAATTTAAAAGCTAAGGAAAAACAAAAGTGGTTTTTCATTTCAGGTTTGGCATTTTTAGCTATTATAGGAGGTTTGCTTTATTTTCAGAATAGAATCCGACGAAAAACTAATAAAAAACTACAAGTTTTAAACACCAATTTAGACCAGGCCAATAAAACTAAAACACAGCTTTTAAATATCCTAAACCACGATTTGAGAAGTCCTGTAAATAGTTTTATACATTATATTCAGTTTCAAAACGAAAGCCCTGACACTTTAGATCAGGAAACCAAGAGCCGAATCGAGAAAGCTACTTTATCCTCTGCTAAAAACTTATTAAATTCGATGGAAGATATTTTGACATGGACTAAGGATCAAATGGCGAATTTTGAACCTCAACTCAAAAATGTTGCCGTAGACACTTTATTTAATGATACAAAAAAGCATTTTTTAAATGAAGAAAACATCAAAATTATTTTTGAAAATCCAGAAAACCTCCATCTCAATACCGATGAGAATTATCTCAAAACAATCATCCGGAACCTTACAGGAAACGCCATAAAGGCATTGGAAAAAACTCAAAACCCTGTAATCATTTGGAAAGCCTGGCAGGAAAACGGACAACATTACTTATCTGTTCAGGACAATGGTCCGGGAGCTGATCAGGAACAATTTAAAGTTTTATATGACGAAAAAGAAGTAGCTGGTATTGAATCGGGATTGGGTTTACACCTTATCAGGGATTTGGCAAAAGCTATAAACTGTTCCATTGAAGTAACAACTATTTTAAATGAAGGGACCACTTTCAAATTGATTTTATAATAAAAAGACCTGACGTAAGCCAGACCTTTTTAAACTAAATTGAAATCAATAATTATATTAGAACCTGATGCTGATATATCGTTTATTAAATACCGTCCGGTTAAATTTTTGTTTTACTGCCCACTATCTCAAATGGAAAATCTACTTTAGCATCCCCATCCTTAAGAACAACCCATGTATTAACATATTGCTGCAAAGCATTATACGCTGGCAGATCGACAGAACCAATAATCGTGTTTGCGGGGTGAGAATGCCCAAGAGTTTGCCCGTTGATAACATTAGTCTGCCATTTAATCCAATAAGTACCTGCCGTCAACTCCAGATCTGTGGAGCTTGCTGTAATTTTGAAAATTTTTCTGGCAGTTTTATCCGGATACTGAACTGATATTCGATACATTTTAGCATCAGCACTGGTAAAATATTTATTCACACTAAAATCTCCATATACTTTGACTGCTCCTGCTGTTGAAGGGTTGGTATTATAAATTTCATATCTTACATCCTTTACTGGTGAGTCGGCTTCAAGATAATCAGTCTTGAATATATAAAAATTGATTTTGGTTATATTCCATTTTTCTCCTTCAGGTACTGTAAAATCATCTGCCAGAGAATAACTGCCCATAACAGCTAATGCGCCTGTAAGTTTATTAGGTGCCTGTACTTCGCTCCAGGTGTATCCGGCAGGAGCAACTGTTTTATCAGCTGAAGTTGTTCCTGTGCTTAAATTTCCGTTGGAATAATTTAGATCTGTTGTTTTTGAATCTCCTGAGTCATCATTGCTGCAGGAAAAAGTAAGAAGAGATAGAACTGTTATTGCTATAATTGTTTTTAATGTTTTCATTATATAATTTTTATTAGTTGAACAAAGGGTATAACTATTAAGATTAAAAAATCACTAATAGACGAGCAACTTTTTAAAAAGACAAAGGCCTAAAATTATAAACTATATTTTTATCTGGGCGGAGCATTTACCTGTGTTACCTGCATACTGGCTATTTTCCAGATCTGATCCTTCTTTTCAAAGACAGCCGTAATAAATTTGGTGTTTACGGCTCCTTTTTTGACAACACCACCCGGAACAGCATAATCTTCCTTTGCTGTCAAAGTTTCCTTAATGTGGGCAACCGCTGCATTTTCAGACAGCATCTTAGCATCTATCCAGTCAAATTTTACAGATGTTGGTTTGATGCAACAGTCATTAATATGAGAAAATTGTGTTATAATATTTTCTTTCCCCTGCCAGTACATTCCTAAGAAATTGATTAAAACTGCATCTTCGCTAAAGGCATTAGAGAAGGCTTTCATATCATTTTTATTCCAGTCCGATTCCTGTTGACTGATAATCTTTTTTAGCTCCTCATCTTTGCCCTGAGACAAAATTATTTGTGAGCTTAACAACAAGAGTATTAAGAGTGCTGCTTTTTTCATTTTCATCTGTTTTAAACGGTTAATTAATTCAAAATCCATTATTTTTGTTTACTTTGTTTTTGAAGAATTCTACTGCTGGATATTAAAATGCGCACAAACCTCTTCGTAGCTCATTTTAGAATAATTGGGCTGCTTTTTCCTGGCTGCTTTTACTGCACCAGGTATAATAACATATCGATATTCTATAGTTTGAGGCAAAGTTAACATTACAGGCTGACCAGCAAACTCCGGCACCACAGAAGAAGTAAACCTGCAGGATCCAAATGTATGTCTAAATACAAATATTTTTTTGAGACTGTAAATACTGTTTATCTGATTTGTTCCGCTTCCCGCATCACTAATATAGGGAAGCGCATAAGGTCCTATAGAACTTATGCGGAAATAAGTTAACATTACACTGTTCTGCAAAACCTCTGCCGTAAGCTCTGGCACATTTAAATGTCTTACTCTCATGCAAGTCCCGTCAATGGTTGTATCACGGCTCACATGTGGAGACGTTTTCCAGTCACTGTAAATAACATTTGCAGAACCTGTTGCTCCTACTGCCCCGTCAATTCCGTCTTTTCCATCAACGCCATCTTCCGAATTAGAACAGGCTAATGCTGTTATAATCATTACTGCCAGTATTAATATATTTTTTTTCATTTTGTAAATTTTAAATTATTAATTTTTCATGTTTAACATAAATTAGAAAACTAATCTCAAAGCATTTTGAAAAAGAAAAAGGCCTGATTTTCACCAAACCTATTTCTCCTTACTAAATTCAAACTATCTCAAAAAAATTATTCTGTTTGTTGAAATTTAAATGTCATATCTCCCGCATAATAGGTATTACGCGCATTTGTTGGGAAAACAGTTTCTTCAGCGGTACTTTCACTAAAAGCATAACCAGTAATGATGATGTTTCCCGCAGTAATTGGATAAGTCGCTGCTGATCCGTCACTTTTCGTTCTGTTGATCCAGTCATCACTGTTAATGGTGAAAAAATATTCTTTGTCTTTTTGAAGCGCGATTGGTGAAATCGATTTTTCAAACGTAACATTTGCAGTTGTCACATTTAATATTTCTGATTTGATAACTGTTTTGGTTGCTGCGTCCCAAATTGTAAGTCTTAATGCGGGATTAACATCTGGTATTTTTACAATCAGCGCATTTATTTTTCCGGTTACTTTTGGTTTAAAGCTGAAACCGTACTCATAAATTCCGACGTTTTTTTGATCTACTGCTTTTTGGCTAAATCCACTAGCTGATAGATAAAGGTCTAAAGGATTTTCTTCACTATATGATACTCCGTTATCATCATCGCCACTACATGAAATCGTAAAGATGGCAATGGTTAAAAGAGAAAAAATGGTTTTTAAAGTTTTCATAATCATTTAATTTTAAGTATTTTATAATTGACTAACGGTTTTGATTCGTAAGAGATAAAATTCTATTCTGTCTGTTGAAAATCAAAACTCAAATCTCCTGCATTATAGGTTACCGAAACGTTTGTTGGAAAAGTTTGAGCCGTTCCGGAAAGCCATCTATACTCTTCAAATCGAATATTTCCTGCCGTGATAGGATAGTTAGCACCGCTGTTGTCTGCTTTACTCTTGTTATACCAGTCATTAGAATTCATTGTGATCATATATTTTTTGTTTTTCTCTAAAGCCAGCTCACTAATTTCTTTTGATACCTGAACATCGACTGCTGCAACATTTAAAGTTTCAGAGCGCAATACTATTTTCTCTGTATAATCCCAGATTGTAACACGTACAGCGGGATTTGAAGCCGGCAATTTTAAAGTAATCGCTTTTATTTTTCCTTTTACTGTTGGAGTAAAAACCAGACCAAATTCGTAGTTCCCTGCATCTATAAAATTAGTGCTTGTAGTAAACCCGGTTTGTGTATAATAGGCTTCCAATGGATTCTCAGTCTTAAATTTTGGTGTATTATCATCATCACTACTGCATGAAATCGTAAATACGGCAATGGTTAAAAGTGAAAAAATAGTTTTTAAGGTTTTCATAATAATTAATTTTTTAAATAGTTCTTTTTTAATTCAATAGCTTTATTTTTGTAAAATTCATATGCCCTAAAAAATTATTATTTTTATGCTGTGAATTAATTACAGAGCAAATTTGCAGCATTAAAACAGCTCTTAAAACAGCTAATAGACAGACGACATTTTAAATAGACAGACGACACAAAATCAAAATAAAATGATGAAAAAATACACTTGTATTGTTGTTGATGATGATGAAATAGACCGATTAACCGTATTGTCGTTTGCTAAAAAATTTCCGATTCTCGATATTTTAGGTGTATTTGAATCTGCTGAGGAAGCGCTCCCATTTATCGAAAAAGAAAAAATCGATATTTTATTTTTGGATATTGATATGCCGGGTCTCAGCGGAATCGAGTTTAGAAAAAGCGCCCTCGAAATTCCGGTTTGTGTTTTTATAACCGCACATCCAGAACACGCCGTTGAAAGTTTTCAGATTGAAACCCTCGATTTTATCGTGAAACCGCTAAAAATCGACCGCTTTTCACAAACCATGAGCCGTATTGAGGAGTTTATGGAAATTAAACTCAAGGCTTCATTGTTTGAAGCCAGTATTGGCGGTGATACGATTTACATTAAGGAAGGCCACGAACAGACCAAAGTAAAACTTCATGAAATCCTGTACCTCGAAGCCCTTAAAGATTATACGCTGGTGATTACCGATAAAAAAAGACATTGTGTTTTGTCGAGCATCGGAAATCTTTTAAAAGAAGATCATTTCCAGTCTTTCATCCGCATTCACAGAAGTTTTGCCGTACAGAAACAGTTTATCCAAAAAATAAATTCTACCGAAATTCTTTTAAACAATAATATTACGATTCCTGTTGGAAGAAGCTACAAAGACAACCTAAACCTGATCTAAATGAGGAAAGTGTGTTTTTTGTTTCTGTTTTTTATCACTATTTCTGTTTTTGCACAGCAGGAGCCGAATTTATCACGATTTAAAACTACTAAACAAAAGCTTTCTGCCTGGGCAAAATATTGTAATGAAATTCAGGGTGCAGAACATTATTCAGCACTTTTAAAGGCTGCCGAAAAAGGGATAAGCCTTTCGCAAAAGCATCAGGCTTTCCTGAGTAGATTCTATTATTTTAAGGGCTTCGCTTACGAGTTCAGCAACAATCAATATAAAAAAGCATTGGTCAATTATGAAGCATCGCTGAAATATGCTGAAAAAGCTAAACACCTTAAAAATTTGACCATTGCCCTTTCGCGCCTCAATTATATGTATTATGCGTTGAATGAAACTTCTAAAAATGCAATACTGGCTAACTACGTAAAAAAAGTATTGGATACCACAAAAAACATCTACACCAAAGCGGTTCTATATGGAAGCATAGCAGAATATCACCTCAACAATGCACAATACGAAACCTTTATTGATTATCAGTTAAAAGCGATTACCTTCAAAAAACAAATTTCAAAAACGGTTGCCAATACAGAAAATATTGGAATTTCGTATAGCCAAATTGCTTCGGCATATACCAAAATGAAGCAATACGATAAAGCAATTGAATATTTAAACGAAACAAAATCGTATGTAAAAGATTCTCCTTATGTAAGCGCCTTTTTATGTAATTATTATTTGCAATGTTTTGTTCCGATGAAAAAACTCGACAGCATTCAAAAATATTATAAACTGATTTACACGTACCCAACCGTTAAGGATTCTTTATTCCTTAACCTGAGTTTTGCCAACCGAAGCCTATCTGAATATTATGTAGACGAACGCCAGACCAATGCCGCTTATTATTTTGCTAAAAAAGCAGTTTCTTACGGACACAAATCAAATGATGACGACATTATTATGGAAGCCAATGCCGTTATGGGAAGGGTTTTGTATGAAAAAGGAGATTATAGAAAAGCCATCGAAATTCTGACGCTGGCTTCAAAAAACGCTTACACGTATGATAAAGAATCGTACGTCAACATCAATAAAAAACTTTCGCAAAGCTATGGCGCTTTGGGACTTTGGAAAGAAGCATATAAATTCAACGAGATTTACAGTCAAGCCAATGATGAAATGATGCTCGAATCGGCAAAGCAGAATATTGCCAATGCAGAAGCCCGTTTTCAAAACAAAGCAAAAGGCCAGGAAATAAAAAATCTTTCGGCTCAAAATACCATCAAAAATATCCAGATTGCGGATGCCAAAAAACAGCGAATTTTTCTGATTTCAGGATTGGTTTTGGTTGGTATTATTCTGCTTTTACTCTTTAAACAAAGTCAGAGCAGAAAGAAAACCAATCAGAAATTACAACTTTTGAATGCCGAATTAGACGAGGCCAATAAAACAAAAGCCCGTTTCTTTGCGATTTTAAATCACGATTTGAGAAGTCCTGTTTCTAATTTGATTCATTTTCTACATCTGCAGAAAGAAAATCCGGAACTGATTGATGAAGAAACGGCAACACGCATGCAGGCAAAAGTAACTACCGGAGCAGAAAATTTATTATCCTCTATGGAAGATATACTTTTATGGAGCAAAGGCCAGATGGAAAACTTTACGCCTCATCCTCAAAAAATTGCAGTTGAAATTTTATTTGAAGAAACTCAAAAACATTTTTCGAGTAATGAAAACATTCAGCTTTTATTCGAAAATCCGGAAAATATCATTTTAAATACCGATGAAAACTACCTGAAAACCATCATCCGAAACCTAACCGGAAATGCGATAAAAGCACTGGACAAAACATCCAACGGAAAAATAATCTGGAAAGCCTGGCAGGAAAACAATCAAAACTATCTTTCAATAACGGATAATGGTACTGGCGGAAGTCAGGAAAAATTCAAGGCCCTTTACGATGGTTCAGAAGTAATCGGAATCAAATCAGGTTTGGGATTGCACTTGATTCGGGATTTGGCAACAGCGATTAATTGTAAAATAGAGGTGTGTTCTAAATCTGGATTAGGAACAACTTTCACAATCATATTCCAATAAAAAAGGCCTGACTTTCGCCAAACCTTTTTTATATAAATTATAATCTTGCGATTACAACAAAGCGTCTAAGCTATCTGCATAGGTTTGTTTCGGAGCAACTCCTACTTGTTTTCCAACAACTTCTCCGTTATGGAAAACCAAAACAGTAGGGATGTTACGAACACCATATTTTGCAGCGAATTCCTGGTTTGCATCTACATCAACTTTTCCAACAACAACTTTACCTGCGTATTCGTTGCTTAATTCGTCAATGATTGGACCAACCATTCTACAAGGACCGCACCATGCTGCCCAAAAATCTACCATTACCGGTTTATCTGATTTCAAAACTACTTCATCAAAAGTAGCATCTGTGATTGCTAATGCCATAATAATTTTATTTAAGTTACTGCTTCAATTGTATTAAAGGTAACAATTTTTAATGGGTTTTAAACTTACTACAAATTTAGAAATTTTATATCATTCCAACGTCATTCACAAATTAGTTTTGGTTATAAATGTATTGTCAATATTTATATTAACAATAAACCTCTTATTTAAAGCCTTGTATTTTCTACGAAACAGTAAATTCAATTGTAAATAACCACTTTTTTTTAACGTATCTTTAATATTAAAAAAAAAACAAATCTGATGAAAATAGCTTTACTCAAAATAAAAAACTTCTTTCAATCAGTTCGGTTTAAAAAATATGCAAAGCGGTTTGGGTTTTTCATTTTAGGATTTGTAGTGCTTTTTGTGATTGGTTCCGGGATCTTGTCATTGTATTTCAATCAGAATAAAACTGAAATCATAGCCAAAATCAACACTAAAATCAATGAGAACATCAACGGAAAGTTTCATGTTCGGGATTTTCAGTACAAATTTTTGACCGGTTTCCCGAATTTTACTTTAGCGTTAAAAGATGTTGAACTCACAGACAACAAATGGAATTCACACAAACACACCTTACTAAAAGCCAAAGAAATCGAAGCACGTTTAAATGTCTGGAGCTTGCTGCAAAACGAGATCAACATTCATAAAATCCTGATTAATGGTGCTGAGATCTACATTTACAAAGCCGAAGACGGGTACTCCAACGCCAATATTTTCAAGCCCAAAAAGAAAGACGCAACCGAAAATAAATCCGAACGCGAAACCACAATTGACCAGATCGATTTCAGCGATGTTCATATTACGATAGACAACCATGTCGGAAATAAATTATTCGACTTTAATGTCGAAAGCCTAAAATCAAATGTCGATTATGACGGAGACGACTGGCAGACGAAAGTATTTTTAGATACGCACATCAACAGCATGGCGTTTAACACCCGTCACGGAAGTTTTGCCCAACAAAAAGAATTCAAAGGTACTTTTGAAATTTCCTATGCGGCCGAAAAACAAAAGATTGATATCACCACCCGCAGACTGAAGATAGGAAGTGACGCTTTCGAAATCACCGCTTTTTTTAATATCGGCACAACCAATTCCCTTTTCGGAATCAATATTGCAACTTCTATTTTATGGAAAAACGCTTCCAATCTAATGTCCGAAAACATCAGCTCGAAACTGAATCGTTTTGACTTAAAAAAAGAAATCGACGTAACCTGCGATATTCAGGGCGATCTGAATGCGCAGGGCGATCCTAAAATTGTAGTGGAGGCCGAAATACAAAACAACGAACTCAGCATTCCCGACGGACTCATTACCGACTGTACTTTCAAAGGCATTTTTACCAATAATTTAAAATCAAAAAACGGATTCAACGACGCCAATTCGGCGGTGATTTTAAGCCATTTTTCCGGAAAATACAAAAATATTCCGCTTACGATTCCGCAGGCGGCGATCAATAATTTCGAAAAACCAATGGCAACCGGACTTGTCAATTCTGATTTTGATATTCAGAACCTCAACGAAATGAGCAACGACAAATGGATTCAGTTTTCAGAAGGCCATGCAAAAGCCAGCCTGAAATTCCAGTTTGATATCGTCGATTTGTACATCACCAAACCGCATTTCATCGGAAATGTAAAAGTCGATAACGCTTCCTTCCTTTATATTCCAAAAAATGTAAAAGCCGAAAAAATAAACGTAGAACTCGACTTTACCGAAAAGGCGTTACTGATTAAAAAAATTGCCTACAAACACAAAAGCAATACGATTTTCATAGACGGAAAAATCAATAATTTCCTGAATTTGTATTACGATGCACCCGAGAAAATGATCGTTGACTGGAACATCTATTGCCCCAGTCTCGACCTGAAACAGTTTTTAGGAATTCTGGCGACTTCACAAAAAAAGAAAACCGCAGCCAAGCGCGCCAAAAGAGCCACCATGTCTGATCAGTTACGCACCACAATCGAAAAATGTGCCGTAAACATCAACATCAAAGCCGACAAGATCACGTACAATAAACTGACTGCCACCAACACAAAAGCCACTATCCAGATGCTCGATTCGAGGCTGATTATCAAGAATGCTGCGCTGCAAACCTCCGGCGGAAGCATTACGTTTAATACCGTGGTGTCGCCCAATGGCAAAAATTACAATTTCGCCTCCAATGCCAGCGTCAATAAGGTAGATATTGCGGGATTTTTAAAATCGTTCAACAATTTCGGAATCCAGTCTTTCCTTCCCGATAACATAAAAGGAAAACTCAGCAGTCAGGCCAATGTTACCGGTTTCATCAACAGTCAGGGCCAGCTCATTACCAATTCCATGCAGGGTAAACTAGATTTCAAGGTCACAGATGGCGCTTTGGTTAATTTTGCGCCTATTGTAAAAGTGGGCAAATTTGCTTTTCCGTTTCGCGATGTCAAAAACATTACTTTCAGCGATTTATCCGGCAACCTCAACGTGCGCGGTGAGCAAATAGACGTCAATAC
>Ga0247812_10000874_pt1 | contig 17303 bp, 20 predicted proteins | sample UWRJL149409B1_FD_178011 | JGI IMG/M metagenome (GOLD analysis project Ga0247812, IMG submission 178011) | Plant litter microbial communities from Arlington Agricultural Research Station in Wisconsin, United States - UWRJ-L149-409B-1 | ecosystem: Environmental > Terrestrial > Plant litter >...
ACTCCCAGGATTATTTTGAATGTTTTGTGCAAACGAAAGCTTACCCATCAGGGTTAGGAATAAAAGGCATTTGTAAAATCTATTCATGATAAAATTTTTAAAATGGAATTCTTTCTAAAGCCATTTTTAAAGCCAGGCTAAATACGGCTGCTGATAAAAATATAATCCACTCTCTTCGTTTAACTCTAAAGAAAGAAAGACTAAGCCAAGTGGCAGCTAAAACTATAACTACAAAAACAATTTGACCAACCTCTAAGCCTACATTAAAGCCAAAAAGACCCCAACCTATATTTTGATCTTTGGCCAGCATCATTCTTACAGAGTTTGCAAAGCCCATTCCGTGAACCAAGCCAAATAACAATGCAAGATAGTAATTTGTATTAACAGCTTTTTTAGAAAAATCCTTTTTAAAAAGATTACTTAGCGCTGTAAGGAATATGGTGCATGGAATTAAAAACTCTACCCATTTGCTATTAAATCTTATTACATCTAAAACACTAAGCAATAAGGTTAACGAATGCCCAATGGTAAATGCAGTTACCAAAATTAAAACTTGCTTAACGTTTTTTGAGGTGTAAACTGTAACCAATGCCAAAATAAACAATTGATGATCTAAGGCATCTAAACTCACAATATGTGACCAACCTAATTTAAAGTAAAATAAAAAATCTTGCAGCGGCATAATGATGTTAAAATTATCCAAATTGGTTAGTAACTTTGTGATACGAAAATAATTGTTTTTCATTCATTTACGTAAATCTCTTAATAATGCAGGCTATCTATTCAAAATTGTTACTTATAACGTTAGTTTTTAGCTGTTTATTAACATTAAGTTCTATGAAAGAAGGCAAACATCCTCTTCATGTGAGCACAACAGAAATAGAATTTAACTCAAAAGAAAGAAGTTTAGAGATTAGTTGTCGAATTTTTACAGATGATTTTGAAACCATTCTGGCTAAACAATTTAAAACTAAAACAGACCTAACAAAGCCAAGCATGCAAAAAACCATGGATGAGCTTATTAAAAAATACATGGCTGCACATTTAAAACTAAACGTTAATGGTAAAAATGCATCCTTTACTTATGTGGGTTTTGAAATAGATCACGAAGCCACAAATGTTTATTTAGAGATAGACAACATCAACTCATTGCAAAAATTAGGCTTAACCAACTCCATATTATACGATTTGTTTGACGATCAAATGAATATTTTGCATGTGCAAAGGAAAGGTGTACGAAAAAGTGTGAAAACAAACTTTCCAGAAACTTTAGCAGCTGTAAATTTTTAACCATAAATAATACACATCAATTGTTAAATATTTAACTATTACGAATATATTTAAACAATTATGCAATTGTTAATCTATAGCCCTACCGTTACACCAAGAATAAAGTACGTCTTCAACTTTATTTTTAGAGAAATTCTAATTTGCGATTTCGAGTTTACAAGTATTGCTGCTGATTTTATAGTGAGCAACTCGCCAAAAATTAGTTACGCTAATTTGCCATTAGGCGATGAGCTTTTCTTTAATGCTACAACGCTTTTATATAACCACGGCATTGAGCCTGTAGAAATTATTGAAACCTTTTTTGGCGATCAGCGTGTACCTTTTGCTGTAGAAAATAGTGCTTTACCTTTCGATATTTTTGCTGCTTCGTTTTATTTCTTGAGCCGTTATGAAGAGTATTTGCCATTTGAGGCAGATGAACACAATCGTTTCCCCGCAGAAAAAAGTTTACAGCATAAATTAGATATTTTAAAAATACCGGTTATAGATGGCTGGGCTATCATCCTTAAAAACATATTACTAAAAAAATATCCAGCGCTAAGCTTTGGTAAGCGAAAATTTACGTTTATCCCTACAATTGATGTAGATAGAGCATATCACTTTCGCTCTAGTGGACTTTTAAAAAACACCACCAGAATTTTAAAAGCAGTTGCTAATTTAAATACCGAACGAATTGTAAATATTATTAAAACCGGTTTAGGGCAAACTGATCCTTTCGACACTTACGAGTATTTGACAGAAATACATCAAAAATATGAGCTTAAGCCAATATATTTCTTCTTATTAGCAAAAGAAGGTCATGAGCAATTTGACCAGAATATTCATCCAGAGGACGAAGCATTCAAAAATTTGATAAGCAATGTTGTGCAAACAGCACAAATTGGCATTCATACTTCTTATGCTTCTAACACCGAAACCAAAAAAATCAGTGAAGAGATAAAAACTCTTGAACAAATCATCAATAAAAAGGTAGACAGTTCTCGACAGCATTTTTTAAAAATCCATTTACCCAGAACCTATTTAAAACTAATTAAAGCCGGTATTAATCATGATTATTCGATGGGTTATGCATCGCAAGTTGGCTTTAGAGCTGGCACTTGCACTTCATTTTTTTGGTACGATTTGCAGCTAGAGAAGCAATCACACCTAAAAATTCATCCGTTTGCAGTTATGGATGTTACTTTACAACAGTATTTAAAGTTAAACCCCACTCAGGCTATTCAAATAATAGAGGAGTTGTTGGCCAGTGTAAAACTGGTTGATGGTACTTTCTCTAGCCTTTGGCACAACGAATCACTCTCTGAAACTGGCAAATGGAAAGGTTGGAAAGCCGTTTACGAAGAAATGCTTAAAAATTCTGTTTAATAATTTTTGCTTATCAGTTTTTGTAGCGCAGAACCTTTGCTATGATTAATGTTTGTTCCCGTGTTTCGCTTGTACGCTTCGCTTCGTTGCTGCGCAACTTGCTGCAGGGTACCACTGCACCCTGGGCTAAAAATAAAAACCTGTGCAAATTTAGATAGCAGCACCTACCCTACCATATAAACCCAATGGTAGCGACATCCTTTTTGATATTCCTCCGCTAAATACTCATTAACGTTAACAAAAAGATATAGCGAACAGTGGGACTGGCTACCGCCAAATGGCTGTGACTTTAATTTTCAAATTCTTATTACTGATATACATCGATTGTTCAGAAATGCCTCTTTTACCTAAATCCTTTTTATTATCTTTAGTTTATGATTTTCGACCTAAGCCAAACAAATTCTATTGCAAACACATTTATTTCCGAACTACGGGATGAAGTTATTCAGAAAGACTCGATGCGTTTTCGTAAAAACCTCGAACGTTTGGGAGAATTTTTTGCTTATGAAATTAGTAAGACATTAGGCTATCAAGAAGTTGATACGCAAACACCTCTTGGTATTGCTAAAAGTAAAATTTTAAATCAACAACCTGTTTTAGCTACCATTCTAAGGGCAGGTTTACCCATGCAACAAGGGCTTTTAAATATTTTCGACAAGGCAGATTGTGCATTTATTACGGCTTATCGCAAAACAAAAAAGAATGGCGATTTTGTCATTCAGATGGAACATATCTCTGCCCCAGATTTAGAAGGGAAAACGGTAATTCTTGCTGACCCAATGTTAGCCACGGGATTAAGTATTGTACTTTGTGCAAAGGAACTCATCAACACTTATAAAATTGAAAAACTTCATGTTGTAGCTGCCATAGCTAGCGCTGAAGGGATAAAACATGTTCGTGCAAATTTACCCAAAGCAGATTTATGGTTAGGTGCTATTGATGATGAAATGACTAGTAAAAGTTACATCGTACCTGGTTTAGGCGATGCTGGCGATTTGGCTTTTGGGGCGAAGCAGTAATTAGACAGTGAATATACTTTTTGTTTGTAGCAGAAATGAATGGAGAAGCCCAACGGCTGAAACCATTTATAAAAATCATGAATTTATTAATGCTAAATCTGCTGGCACTTCTCCATCCGCTAGGATAAAAATTAATCAAAAACATATTGATTGGACTGAAATAATTTTTGTGATGGAGAAAAAACATCGTCAACTTATTGTGCAAAAGTTTGGTGATAGCATTGATGAGCAAAAGATAATAGTTCTAGACATTCCAGATGATTATCAATACATGGACGAAGAATTGATAGAGGAACTTAGGGCTAAGGTAGCACCTTATTTATAATTTGTAACTTTGCGTTAAACTTTTACGCATGATTAAACACATCTTCTTCGACCTTGACCACACCATTTGGGATTTTGACCGTAATGCTCAAGAGACATTACTAGAACTATACGAAAGCTATAAATTGAATGAATTAGGACTGCGTTCTGCCGAAAGTTTCATTGCAACCTATACCGTAAACAACCACCAACTTTGGGCACAATATCATTTAGGAAAAATTACTAAACAAGCATTAAGAGAAGAACGTTTTAAAAAGACTTTTTTGCAGTTAGGTATCAAACCTGAATTAATTCCTACACAGTTTGAAGAGGATTATGTAGCAATGGGTCCAACCAAAACCAACCTATTTGAAAGTGCAGAAAAAGTATTGACCTATCTACAGAAGAAATATCATCTACACATTATTTCTAATGGATTTAAAGATGCTGTACTCACAAAAATGAGAGTTTCTAATCTCAATCCTTATTTTAAAAATGTAGTGATTTCTGAAGATGTAGGTGTTAACAAGCCCGACAAAGCTATATTTGAACATGCGCTAAACTTAGCGCAAGCACAAAAACAAGAAAGTATCATGATTGGCGACAGTTTAGAAGCCGATGTTTATGGCGCACAAAATTTTGGCATTAAAGCCATTTTTTTTAATCCATTGAAAGCACAAAAACCTGATGATGTGGAACAGCAAATTCATCATTTGGAAGAATTGCTTAATCATTTTTAATTTTTTTTACTCTCGCCATCTTTCTTAGATCCGACAGCTATCGGATGTTTAGTTTGAAGAATTACATAAATCATAACTTTAACAATCATGAATTTTGACTTTACAGAAGAATACATTTTAGATAATGATTATGTTCTTTTAAGACCGTTAGAAGTAGCTGACAAAGAACTTATTATAAACTACGGAATTACTGAACCCGAAATATGGCGTTATAACGTAAATGGAGGAGATGGGAAAGAAAAATTTGAAATTTATTTCGACACTGCAATAAAGCTCCTTAAAGAAAAAAACCATTACCCTTTTATCATTTTTGATAAGAGAAGTGGGCAGTACATAGGAATGACAAGGTTTTATGAGGTTTCTAACGAATTTAGTCGCTTAGATATTGGATATACTTGGTATGGAAAAAATTTTCAAGGTACTGGCATAAATAAAATGTGTAAGTTTCTACTTCTTGAATTTGCTTTTGAAAAACTAGGAGCAATAAGGGTTGGTTTTGGAGCAAATAGCAAAAATGAAAGAAGTATAAATGCAATGAAGAGTATAGGCTGTAAAGTAGAAGGAATTTTAAGAAATTACAGTAAGGATGCTGACGGGAATGTTATTGATTCGATAAAATTGAGTATTTTGAAAGAAGAATGGGTCGGAAACGTAAAAGAAGCTTTGAAAAATAAAATAGAAAACAAGCTTTAGTAATATAATTTTATACTCTTTTAAAGTTTGAAACGTTTAATATGCCAACATGAATACAACCAAAGTGTACCAATCTATTTTAAAAATTGTAAACGCCTATCAAGCTAAATTGGACACTAAAGGTGAAGAAGATTTTACACTTACCCCACCTGTTAGTGGCTGGAGTTATAGTGAAGTATACTCGCATATTTTCGATTCAAGCTTGCTTTCTTTGATGGCGATGAACAATTGCGTTAAAGGCGAAGGAGAGATTATACCCACACATTTCGGAACTAAAGTAGTTTTGTTTTTTGGAGCCTTGCCTCCTGGAAAAAAATATAAAGTTCCCCAAAGACTAGCCGAAAGAGTTAAAAAAATAAACCTGATGGCGGCACAACAATTCATTACAGATTTCGAATTGCAGTTGCTAAAAATCTATCCATTAATTAGTGATGCAAATTCGAAAATAAAGACCAAACACCCAAGATTAGGTTATCTAAATGCAAAACAATGGCTTAGATTTATCGAAATCCATTTAAATCACCATTTAAAACAATTAAACCGTATCGAAAATAGTTTTCTTCAACAGCACTAATTTTCAGATATTTGACAAAATAATAAATCATGAAAAGGATTTTATACATCTTAGCTTTAGCTAGTCTTACAGCTTGTAATAATAAAAAACCAGAGCCAGTACAAGGTTATACTGCAACCCCAAATGGCTTGGCAGATTTACAAAAACCTGTAGCTGCGCAAACTGCTACAACTGCTACTGGAGCACAAAGCAATTTATTATTAAATCCGGCTCATGGCGAACCTGGACACGATTGCAGCATTGCTGTTGGTGCGCCATTAAAAGCCAGCACTAGAGCAACCGCAGCAACACCGCAGCCTCAACCGGTTCAAACTGTTTCGCAGCCAACAGCAACGATTACCAACACAGCTCAAGCTGCAGTGGCTACCGTAGATTCTAAAGGGCAAAAACTAAATCCGGCTCATGGGCAACCTGGTCATGATTGTGCTATCGCTGTTGGTGCACCCTTAAATTCTAAAGCTACAAAGGTTGTTTCTGCAGCTACAACGCCTAAGGTAAATGTTGCTCAACCAGCGGCAACTACAACGAGTACTGTACCAGTTTTAAATGAAAAAGGTCAGCGGTTAAATCCTGCACATGGCCAACCAGGCCATAAATGTGAAGTTGCAGTTGGAGCGCCATTAACTTAAAATCACCATTTTTATTTTTGCATCTTTGCGCTAATGAAACTACCATTTCTTAAAGGTTTTGACGAAGAAGCATTAAACAAGTATTTAAAAAATACGGGTTGGTTAATGTTCGGAAAAATTTTAGGCTTGGCAGCTTCTTTAATTGTTACCCGTTATTTAGGCCCAGAATTATTCGGCGATTTAAGTTTTGTATTGGCATTAGTTACCATAACTGGTGCTGTAGGTGCTTTAGGTTTAGATACTTTTATAATTAGAGAAATTATAAATGAGCCCAATAAAAGAGATGAAATATTAGGTACTGCTTTATGGCTAAGGCTACTTACTAACTTTGCTTTAGTTCCGATTACAATTGGTGTTTATTTAATTTTCCATTATTTCACGGCAATTCCTGGAGAAACGCTAACCTTATTTGTGGTGTTACTTTCTTTAACATCCGTATTTAAATCCTTTAATGTTATCGATGCTTACTTCCAATCTCAGGTACAATCAAAATATGTTGTGTATGTACAAAACACGTGCTTATTTATTACCACAGCACTAAAATTTGCTGTTGTATTATTAGGGTTGCCATTAATTTATTTGGTTTTAGTGTTAGTGTTAGATGCTTTTTTATTAGCTGCTGGTTTAGTGATCAGTTATCAGAAAAAAGGCATTAGTATTTTAAACTGGAGTTTTAGTAAGGCTAGAGGAATTCAATTGCTAAAGCAGTCATTTCCATTGATATTATCGGCAGTTATGGTTACGGTTTATATGAAAATAGATCAAGTGATGCTGAAACAAGTTGGTAGTGTGGCTGTTGGTATTTATAGTGCCGCAGCAGCTTTAAGCGAAGCTTGGTATTTTATTCCAACCGCAATTATTTCATCCGTTTTCCCTGCAATTATTAATGCTCGTAAAACGGATTTAGAACGTTATCAAAAACGATTAAAAAATCTTTACGATTTATTAATTTATATCAGTTTACCAGTCGCGATTTTTATTAGCATTTTCGCCAATCAAATAATATATATCTGTTATGCCAATAAATATGAAGGCGCTGGACCAATGCTTTCTATCCATATTTGGTCGGGTATTTTTGTGTTTTTGGGTGTGGCGAGCTCTCAATATTTACTAGCAGAAGGCTATACAAAAATCTCTTTTTATAGAACATTGACAGGCGCAATAATTAACATTTTATTAAACCTTTGGTTAATTCCGTTGTATGGTGGTGTAGGTGCATCAATTGCTACCTTAATTGCCTGTATTATTTCTACTTTTTACCTGTTATTTATCCCTAAAACCAGAGCACAAGGAATTATGATGTTAAAATCATTATTTTTGGTATCTGCATTTCAAAAAATATTTAAACGTTGAGCAAACTTAAAGCATTAGCAACACTAATTGGCAAGCCAAAAAGGCTTAGCGCATTACTATCTTACGGACATAAAGGTTATTTATCAACCATTGGTTGGTTTACCGCATTTGATACGCATCAAGCTGTAGATGCATCTGGAAATCCATTACCCTGGGTTACTTATTCTTTTATCGATTTTATTAAAACAAGATTATCAAAAGAGCTTACCATTTTTGAATACGGCTCAGGAAACTCAACTTTGTTTTATGCCCAACGAGTAAAAAAAGTAGTATCAGTAGAACATGATGAAGCTTGGTTTAACAAGATTGTAAAAGCTAAAGCTGCCAATGCAGAAATGATATTTACCCAATTAGAAAAAGGTGGCGAATACAGTAGAAAAGCTACTTTACTTGGAGAAAAGTTTGATGTCATTATTGTTGATGGAAGAGATAGAGTAAATTGCTGTAAAAATAGTGTTGATGCATTATCTACAAATGGCGTTTTGGTATTGGATGATTCTGAAAGAGAAATTTATCAAGAAGCCAGAACTTTTTTAACAGAAAAAGGGTTTAAAGAATTACCATTTACAGGGATTTCGCCAGGGTTGTTTTATAACAAGGCAACATCCATATTTTACAAGGCAGATAACTGTTTAGGGATATAAATCTAAAATATCTATGCAAAATTTTGCCCCAATTGCACTTTTTGTTTACAATCGCCCTCAACATACTGAGCGTACGGTTAAATTTTTAAAGCAAAATGAGCTGGCCTCAGAAAGTCGTTTATTCATATTTTCTGATGGAGCAAAATCAACTACCGATGAAGATAAGGTAAATGAAGTTAGGGAATTCATTAAAAAAATTGATGGTTTTAAGTCTGTAGAAATTATAGAAAGTAAAATCAATTTAGGTTTGGCAAACTCTATTATTGCTGGAGTAACTCGTTTAACAAAAGAGTACGGTCAGGCCATTGTTTTTGAGGATGACCTGATTTCTTCTCCCTATACTTTAACCTATTTTAACGAAGCTTTAAATCGCTATCGCGAAGAGGAAAAAGTTATGCATATCGGCGCTTACATGTACGTATTGGGCGATAAAAATTTACCAGACAGTTTCTTTTACAGAGCCGCAACCAGCTGGGGCTGGGCAACCTGGGAAAGGGCTTGGCAAAACTTTGAACCTAACATAGATAAGTTGATTAAACAGTTTGATGGTAAAAAGAAAGATGCTTTTTCTATCGAAAAGACAATGAATTTCTGGAAACAGATGCAGGATTTCAAAAAAGGAAAGAATAATTCTTGGGCAATTAGGTGGTATGCGTCTATCTTTTTAAAAGGAGGATTAACTTTAAACCCTTCACAATCTTTAGTTAATAACATCGGTCATGATGGTACAGGTGTACACTCTGGCATGAATGATATTTATAATGTCATCATCAACCCGCAACCTATCAAGACTTTTCCAACTGTTGTTGAAGAAAACAAAGCAGCTTACACGGCCATCAAAACATTTTTAGCAAATAGAAAAGGTTCGATGGTTAGTCGAATTAAAAGATTTGTAAAAGAAAAGCTCAATCAGTATTTCTCTAAATAAATACGCACTAAAATATTCCGAATTAGGAGTTTATATAAAAATTGGATACTGTCTATTATCCCAAAAGCATATTATTTCTACTTTTTTTAAGGATATATGGTACAAAATAGAACAATTTGAGTGAACAATACATCTTCTGATATTTGTATTTTCTTCTAAAATTTGATACAAATAAGGATTTTCTTGAATTTTGTCCAAACAAATTGATACTAGTTCTTGAAATTTTAAAACCGTTTTTATTCCCCAACGTGTTAAGAGTTGTTCAACAATCAAATCAAATGTTTCTTCAGCCTCTGTAGTAAAGACCATTTCGTAAATCATTCCTTTTTAAAATGCTTATTTTTAAACTCAGCTAACAAGATTGTTTCACCGTTTCTAGCTTGTTCTAAACCTTTGTTTATACTTTGCAAAACGTGATCTGGCAGTTTATCTTCTGTACTTTCAAAATTGATATTTAGTGCATTCATAAATGCCTTTAAAACTGCCAACTGCTCTTTATCCTTTGGATGTACCAATAATGCTTCCATATATCAAATTTAATAAAAAAATAAATTAATTCTTGCAGTTTGGTGCGTTAATAAAATTCTTGATGAGAAGTGTAACTCAATTAGTATTTCTCAAAATAAAAATCAAAAATTGCTGCTATTTTGTATTTTGCAATATAATTAACCAATAATGAAATCAATCCTTATCCTATTTTTACTTATTAGTTCTTCAGCATTCTCTCAAAATGCACCGAAACCTTATGGGGCTGTGCCAACTCAAAGACAATTGGCTTGGCATGATATAGAAAGTTATGGTTTGATACACTTTACGCCAACAACCTTCGAAAATAAAGAATGGGGATATGGTGATGCTGATCCGAAAACCTTTAACCCGAGTGATTTTAATGCAGAGCAGATTGTAAAAGCGGCGAAAGCTGGCGGATTAAAAGGAATTATTTTAGTGGCAAAACATCATGATGGTTTCGCCCTTTGGCCAACTAAAACTACAGATTATAATATTACCAAAAGTCCATTTGGAAATGGAAAAGGTGATTTAGTAAAAGAAGTAGAATTAGCCGCTCGTAAACATGGATTGAAATTTGGTGTTTATTGCTCACCTTGGGATAGAAATAACGCTAAATACGGTACAGCCGATTACTTAAAAATTTATCAAGCGCAGCTTAAGGAATTATACAGCAATTATGGTGAGCTTTTTATGAGTTGGCATGATGGCGCCAATGGCGGAGATGGATTTTATGGTGGCGCAAAAGAAAAAAGAGGCATAGACAATACCACTTACTACGACTGGAAAAACACTTGGCAAATTACCAGAACCATGCAGCCAATGGCAAACATTTTTAGCGATGTTGGCTTAGATGTTCGTTGGGTTGGTAATGAAGATGGGCATGCAGCCGATACGAGCTGGGCAACTTTTACACCAATGCCACCAAAGGGTGTAAATGTTGCTGTACCTGGCCAGGCGAATTACCCAGAAAGCCCAACGGGAATTAGAGATGGAAAATATTGGATGCCAGCTGAATGTGATGTGCCGTTAAGAAATGGTTGGTTTTATCATGCTAATGAAAAGCCAAAAAGCGTAGAAAAACTGATTGACTTATATTTTAAAAGTGTTGGTCGTGGAGCTGGGTTAGATTTAGGTTTAGCCCCAGATACCCGTGGGCAATTGCATGATGATGATGTTGCCAATCTTAAAGCATTTGGCGATATCCTTAAAAACACCTTTTCAAATAATTTACTAAAAGAAGCGTCAATATTAGCTACCAACACACGCAGTAAAGCTTATGATGTAAGTTTATTAAAAGATAGCAATAAGAAAACTTATTGGGCAACTGCCGATAAAATTCATAAAGCAGAAATTACTGTAGATTTTAAGAAGAACACCACTTTTGATGTAATAAGCTTACAAGAATACATACCGCTCGGACAAAGAGTTGATAGTTTTACAATCGAAGCTTTCGAAAACAACAGTTGGAAACAAGTTTTTGCAGGGGCAAGTATTGGAGCAAAAAGACTGGTTAGGCTTAATAATGCAATCATCACAAATAAATTGAGGCTTAAACTTAGTGCACCTGTTGCGCTAACTTTGTGCGAAATTGGGGTTTATAAATTGGCAATCAACTAACGTAAATACACGCCTGTTTTTTCGTTACCCTCTTTTTTTATAGCTTGTATTTCTTGCATGAGTTCATCTAATCTGGGCTTATATTGCGGCACATTATCTTGAACTTCTAACTTAAATACTTTTACAAAATCAAGGGTTTTAGTGGCAATCTTATCGTAATAACTAATTAGCAATTGGTCTTTTTCATTTAACCGTAGCTTTTTCATTTGTTTAACAATTACAATATTTTCCTCCCAAGCTTTAATGCCTATTTCGTTTACCTTTTGTAGCTTTTCTGCTTTAGGCGTACTAACTTTAATATAAAATATTTGGAAATAATTGGCAGCATTCTGATTATAGTCTGCTTCTAATTTGGCAAATTCTTTTGGTTGATAATTTGGAGTAAATACTAATACAGAAACCGTAAAGCAAATAAAAACCAATCCTGTTAAAGCGTAACGCCATGGTTTTGAAACTTTAATATTTACAAAACGCTCATTGCTTAAAATAAAGGTAAAAATAAAACCAGCAAGCAAACCTCCAATATGCGCAGCATTGTCAATCCCTGCAGATAAGCCGTTTACTAATGTAAAAACAGTAACTATTCCTGTGCTGATTAGCAATGCTTTTGCTGCATTTTTTTCAAAAGTTCTACTAGCTAACAGCGCTAAAAACGCACCATATAAACCCATAATAGAACCCGATGCTCCAATAGAAAACCCAACTTCATGCATCATGATACTTGTTAAACCACCACAGAACCCGCTAAATAAATAAACAAATGCAAATCTTTTGCTACCCAACTTATGCTCAATCATTAAGCCTAAGTAAACCAAAGAATACATATTGAAAAAGATGTGCAAAAAGTAAATATGTACAAATTGATAAGTGAACAGGCGCCAATATTGACCTTGTAAAACTAAACTTCTGTTATTAGAAAAAATAAGAGAGAAGAAATCTCTAATTATTCCGGAGAGCTGTTGAGTTCCGTAATAAGCCTCCTGCTGTTTAGCGAAACTATTAATCAAAAAATATACTAAGTAATAGATTAAGGTTAAGTAGAGAAAAATAGGTGTAGCTACATATCCTTTTCTTGGAATAAAGAGGTAAAAAACATTTTTGATTTTATTTTTTACCGTTAATGGCGCTTTCTCAAAATAGTCATCATCTTGTGTAGCAACAAACTCACGGTATTTGGCCAAACTTTCATCCCAAACATCCTTTAAATGATATTCTACATACTCAAACTCATGAAAAAACTTTTCGAGATTTGTATCGTTTTTACCGTAATCATTAAATAAAAGTTGAATGCCCACGCACTCACTTTTAGCAATTACAAAATTGTTTTGGATGCGAATAGAAATCTCTTCACTATAAGATTGAAATGAAATTGGTGTGTAAGCAATTAAACCACTTTCGGAAATGTGGCTCAAATTCCAACCTAAATTTTCTATGGCTTGCTTGGCAATAATGAGGTATTTATCCACTGGAAAATCTCCTAATGGAATGTATTTTTCAGTTTTTGGTGAATAACCCCAGCTTACTGCCATATCATTTAAATTTTCTTAGCTGTTAAGATAATATATGGCGATAACTTTTTACTCTCTACAGGAATAATTTTTGTAAAAACTTTTCCTGCTATCCACACTAATTTCTTAAAAAGCTTCACCGTTGTAGATTTTTGTTTTTCGTTTTCTAGCCAAACACTAAACTTTCCAAAGTAACCAGTTTTTATTTCCTGCAAACCTGCTTTTTCACAAATAGAGGCAAGCAAAGCCGGGTTCATACTATCAATGTTGTGCTTATCATAGTTTTCTTTATCAAACTTTTTTTGGAACCACCCATTAACTGCTGTAAAATTAGGCAAGGTTATAAACAATGTTCCGCCAGGTTTAACAAGTGCTATATGTCTTTTAATGATGTCTTCTGTATCTACAAAATGTTCTATTAACCCACAGGAAAGCACTAAATCATATTGTAATGGAGAGTCGTAATTAAATAAATCTGCCTCAATAACCTTAATATCATTCTCGGCTAAACCATTTGTTTTTAATAGCTGATGAGTAATTGGAGGATGAACAAAATAATCTAATAAAGTAACATCAAGCTTTAGGTATTTTTTTAAAAAAACTGCGTAATATCCAGGAAACCCACCTAATTCGATGGCGGTTTTTACATTTTGGGTTTTCACAATATCCGCCAGTTGGCTATGAAATGTATAATCTTGTGGTACTACAACCGATAAATCAGTTTTACTTTCCCAATATTTTACCCAAAAATTTCTATCGGTTAAAAGGTTCTCCATATTTAACAAAGAAACATAAAGAATAATGAATATTAAAATACAGAATACAATTTGGTTTACTCGAATAAAATGTATTTTTGATTGATTTGAAAGTTGTACACCTAAATACCTATGATGGAAACGGAGGCGCCGGAAGGGCTTGTCTTCGTTTAAGCGATTCGCTTAATGCGAATGGTGTAGAATCTAAAGTATTGGTTTATTATAAATTTGGCGAAAACCCAAAAATTACAAATTTAAGTGCTGGTTTTTTTGCAAAATTTAAAGCTGTTTTTAATATCATGGCAGAGCGATATTTAGCCAAAATATTTGTTAAAGCGGTAAAAACACCTTTTTCTTTGCAATGGTTTGGCAAATCGTTAATCAACAGAAAAGAATTAAAAGAAGCAGACATAATTCATTTACACTGGGTTAATCACGGCTTTTTATCTCCAAAGTTTTTAGCAGAATTAGATCTATTAGACAAGCCAATTGTATGGACTTTCCATGACAGCAATGCTTTTACAGGCGGTTGCCATGTGCGCTACAGTTGCGAACACTTTCATCAGCAATGCGGTAATTGTCCGTTATTAAAATTTGATGGACCTAATGACATTTCTCATAAAAATTGGTTGCGAAAACAGAAAGCCTATTCAGAATTAAACTTCCACATTGTGGCACCAAGCTCTTGGATGGCAAAATCTGTAAAAGAAAGCAGTTTGTTAGGCTTAAGAAATACATCTATTATCCCAAATACAATAGAAATTGATGTTTTTAAACCTTATGTAAAAGCAGAGGCCAAAAAAATATTGAAAATTCCTGCAAATCACTTTGTGATCATGAGCGGTTTTATGCCCTCAAAAAACGATAAGCATAAAGGAACGCAATATTTAATTGATGCTTTAAATGAACTGGCTTCTAGACCAGAAATACCTAATGCACAAATTGAATTGGTAATTTTTGGCAATAAAGACATTAAAGACATGCCTATCTTTCCATTTAAAACCACTTTTTTAGGTACCATAAATAAAGACGATCATTTGGCAAAAAGTTATGCCGCTGCAGATGTTTTTGTTTTGCCTTCTTTGGAAGATAATTTACCAAATACCGTAATGGAAAGCTTGGCTTGCGCTACGCCTGTTGTAGCTTTTAAAACAGGTGGTATTCCAGATATGGTTAAGCATTTAGAAAATGGTTATTTGGCAGATTACAAATCAGCGAGCGATTTAGCAGATGGAATTGAGTGGTTGTTTTTGCATGAGGATAAAGAAAGTGTACAAAAAGAAGCCAGACGAACAATTTTAAATCATTTTGCTCCAGCTGTAGTTGCCACCAAACACGAAGAACTTTACCAAACCATAATTAACGCTTTGCCTAAATGACCGTAAATCCTAAACTTAGCGTAATTACCATTGTTTACAACAACGCAAAAGATATAGAACGCACCATGCTCTCGGTGTTAAATCAAACTTATGCTAATATCGAGTATATTTTAATTGACGGTGCATCAACCGATGGAACGAAAGACATTATCTATAAATACAAAGATCGCTTAGCGCAATTTATTTCAGAACCTGATAAAGGAATTTATGACGCAATGAACAAAGGATTAGCTTTGGCTACTGGAGATTATGTTTTGTTTATCAACTCTGGAGATGAAATTTATGATCCAGTAACGGTTACTAATGTTTTTTCTTCTGCGCCATCAGGCGATATTTATTATGGAGAAACCGAAATGTTTGATGAAAACTGGAAGAGTTTAGGGCAACGCAGACATAGAGCGCCAGAACATTTCGATTGGCATAGCTTTAAGTTTGGGATGAATGTTAGTCACCAAGCGATTTACATTAAACGAAGTTTAACCGAATCTTATGATTTGCAATACAAATACAGTTCTGATATTGATTGGATCATTAAAGCGGCAAAAAAATCATCTAATGTTGTAAATACGCACATGTATGTTGCCAAATATTTGGTCGGTGGTGTATCTAAAGCAAAACATTTGGAGAGCTTAAAAGAACGGTTTAAAATACTGAGCCACTACTACGGATTGATACCAAATCTCATAAACCATGTTTTTATTGCACTAAACTTGGCTCAATACTTCATTAGACATAGAAGAACTAACGATTAGAACTATGCCATACTGCTCGAGAGATCTTCTTCTCCTTGTTCTATTTTAAGATCTTTTTTCTCTTTTTTATGTTTCCACCTGCGATGACTCCATAACCAATAGGAAGGTTCTTCTTTAATCATTTCTTGCAAAAACTGCGTATGCATTTCAGTTATTTCAAATTCTGCAGTTGCTGCCGGATGCAAACAAATAGGCACACAGTCTACTTCATAATAACCTCTTTTTAAGTAATTAATTTTTAAATAGAATACAGGTCTATTCGTTTTCTTAGCAATTTTTTCAACCCCCAGTTGAATAGATGCTTCTTGATTTAAAAAGGTTGTCCAATAAGTAGAATCTTCTTTTGAAGGCGCTTGATCGCTGCCAAATGTGAACATATTAGCAGTTCCCTTGCTTGTTTGAATAGCCCTTAGAGTTTGGCGCATCGAAACCATGTTATTGCCAAATCTACTTCGCATATTTAAAAACCAATTATTAAAAACTTCGCTACTTAATGGTTTATAAATTGGATAATGCTGGCCAGAAAAATTTAAGCCAATTGCCATACAAACCCACTCATAATTTCCATAATGAGATGAACAGAAAAGCACACTTTCATTATTCTTTAGGTACACCTCTACCAAATCGGTATTTTTAAATTTAACTCGATTATTGAGCTGCGCTTTAGACATGCTCCGCATTTTTATGATTTCAAATACTAGTGAAGCTAAAAATTTATAATACCTCTTCTCAATGCTATTAATTTCTGAAATAGGCTTTTCGGGAAAAGAATTAATTAAGTTTTCTCTAACTACTTTTCTGCGGTAGCCAAAAACATAATAAAGCAAAATATAAGCACCATTTGCCAGCACATATAAAATTTGTAAAGGCAATAGAGAAAGTGCGGTTAAAAGGAAAATTCCAGTATGAGAAAATACTTTTTTAAGCATTGCGGGTGATATTTAAACTGCAAAATTAGTTGCAGTTAAAAAATCCATTGCCATAGAATTGTTAGATTTTTATTCCTATAAGTTTTATGAAAAATGGCTGACAGAAAAATCTATCATTGATTAACTTTTATATAAAATGTTTCCAATGCTTTCGTTTTAATTTTCAAAAACAAAAATATTTTCTAACTGTCTTTTAGTATATCATTCTATTAAAAACATAAATTATGGGACAATTAAGTAATCGCACTATTGCAGTGTTATCAGAAAACGGATTTGAAGAAAGTGAATTAACTGAACAAGTAAAAAGATTAAAAG
>Ga0247812_10000875_pt1 | contig 17292 bp, 12 predicted proteins | sample UWRJL149409B1_FD_178011 | JGI IMG/M metagenome (GOLD analysis project Ga0247812, IMG submission 178011) | Plant litter microbial communities from Arlington Agricultural Research Station in Wisconsin, United States - UWRJ-L149-409B-1 | ecosystem: Environmental > Terrestrial > Plant litter >...
TCAAGGGCCTGGTGGCCTGTGGCGGTTTCTCCTACGGCGACGTCCTGGGTGCCGGTGAAGGCTGGGCCAAGTCGGCCCTGTTCAACAGCCGCGCCCGCGATGCGTTCCAAGGCTTCTTCGAGCGTAACGACAGCTTCACCCTCGGGGTGTGCAACGGTTGCCAGATGATGTCCAACCTGCACGAGCTGATCCCGGGCAGCGAATTCTGGCCGCACTTCGTGCGTAACCGTTCCGAGCAGTTCGAAGCCCGTGTGGCCATGGTCCAGGTCCAGGAGTCGAACTCGATCTTCCTGCAAGGCATGGCCGGTTCGCGCATGCCGATCGCCATTGCCCACGGCGAAGGTCATGCCGAGTTCTCCAGCGAAGAGGCGTTGCTGGAAGCTGATCTGTCGGGTTGCGTGGCGATGCGTTTCGTCGACAACCACGGCAAGGTTACCGAGAGCTACCCGGCCAACCCGAACGGTTCGCCGCGTGGGATCACCGGTTTGACCAGTCGTGACGGTCGCGTGACCATCATGATGCCGCACCCGGAGCGGGTATTCCGCGCTGTGCAGAACTCGTGGCGCTCGGAAGAGTGGAACGAAGATGCACCGTGGATGCGCATGTTCCGTAATGCTCGCGTGTGGGTGAACTAAGTCGGTGTACAAGCTCAGCTTCTTTGTGCCCGACAGCCATGTAGAGACGGTGAAAACCGCCGTCTTTGCAGCCGGTGGCGGGCGCATCGGCCTCTACGACAGTTGTGCCTGGCAGGTGTTGGGCCAGGGCCAGTTCCGGGCGATGGACGGCAGTCAGCCGTTTATCGGCCAGGTCGGTCAGGTCGAAGTGGTCGAGGAATGGAAGGTTGAGCTGGTGGTGGCCGATGAGCTGATCGTCGCGGTAGTGGCTGCGTTGAAGCTCAACCATCCCTATGAGACACCGGCTTATGAGGTGTGGCAGCTAGCGGATTTCTGATGCGCACCCTGCCCGAACAAAAGACCCGCTGTGCCGATCTGGCCAGCGGGTTTTTTTGTACATGCCTTTTAAACGTGTCGATCAGGTGACGGGTTGCAGCAGGCTGGGCTTACGGTGCGGGCCTCAGGTGTACATCCGCTTTAAGCATTTCGATCAAGGTGAACTGGTGCAGGAAGCGTTGATCGCGCTTGCCCCAACGATCAATAAAAAACAGACCTTTGTCGTCCACCTGGATCGGGGTGGAGATAATTTCCCCGGTACTGGAGCGGTGCACCAGGTTGGTTTCAAGGCGGGAGGGGCGCTCGATCAGGAAGTACCCGGCCTCGCTCAATTTCGAACGGTCGACGGGGGTAAAGGGGGCTGGTATTTTCATGCCCGCCACCCCTTCATCCAGGTCGAAGTCGCACCGTAGCGCGGGCCAGCCAGGTTTAGTGGTGATGGTCTCCCAGGCACTGTGGTGAATCCTTTTGCTCAGCGTGGGCGCGGCGTCCCTGATATTCAAACTGACTGTGCCCAGTGTTTCCGCCAACCCAGGCACCCCCATGTAACGATTGGCGTGGCTATTGCCGACGAAGGCAATCCATTTGTGTGGCCCACGTGCAGCCTGGTCGGCCTGAATGACCTGGGTGGCGAAGTAGTTGAACATGCTGGCGCGGGTTTCATCGCCGTCGGAGATGCCCTTGAGGTTATAGCTGGCGGCGCAGTCCAGGGCCTTGATGCGAATCTTGTACTTGGCGGCGGCCTGGTAGACCTCCGAGTAGGTATTGGGTCCCGTGTAGAACGGCATGTGGCCGGCATCCTGGCTTTTCAGGAAGGCCTTGAGCTGGCCGGTCAGGTGCTGAGACTCAAAGAACGCATCCAACTGTGCCTGGTGCAGATCCGTCCACAGGTGTTCCACGTAGAGGGTCTCGAATTTCAGCTCACTGAGCTTTTTCATCTGGGTTCGTAGGAACGCCTTGCACGATTGCTGGCCGTGAGCCTCACCCAGTATCAGCCCTGGATAGGGGCCATCGACGATTTGTTTGAGGAACGATTCGGGCGTGGTGGCCGCCGTTATCTCGGGAAGTGTTGGCTTTGCGGGCGCCACGTACTCGGTGAAATAGCGCTCGGCTTCACTCTTCAAGCGCTTTCGCAGTGCGACAAACATGTCGAATGCTTTGCCGCTTTCTTGTCCCTGTGGGCGGTAACGAGAGTCCAGGCCATATCGGTTCTGGGACTGGTGATCAATCTCGTCCCTCATCGCGCCGGGAATATCAAAATTATCGAAATGTTGAGCGCCGGGGGCAGCAACAGCCTGGAGGGGGGCAGGGGCTTTATAGGGGGTTTGCAGGCTCATGCGATAGTCGCCTTTGGCTAGCGCGTCACCGGTTATCGAGCCAGGGGTGTCCACCCAGATGCCCACCGGTTGATCCAACCCGACATCGTCGATGCGCAGGGCGACGGCGTTTTGCAGGTCGGCCAGGCCAGGTGTTTCATTGAAGGTCCTCAAGCGCGACTGATCCACCAGCGCGATCCAACGCTCATCCGGGGCATCGGCCACATCGGCCTGGATGACTTTATGGGAGTAGAAGTTTCTCAGGCTGTTGTCCCGTGGTGTGGTGGAGGGCGAGGTACCCAGCATCGTCATGGAGTCATCCAGTTGATAGGAGGTGGTCGCGTCCAGGGCCTTGATCTGGATTTTCTTCTCTTGGGCCGTGCGCACGAGGGCGACATAAGAGAAGTCCGCGTCCTCGGCGAAGCCGAAGGCTGTGTCGATGGTCTGCAGATGCTTCTTGATGTTCAGCCAGGACTTGCCTTTGTTGAGCTTTTCAAGCTTCGGCCTGAAGACATCCCCCGGCAGGTATTCCAGGTACAAGCGCTTGAAGCCTTTCGCGACCAACGCGTCCATCTGTTCGATCAACACCTGTTTGCTGGCGATGGAGCCTGGCACTGCACCGATAATCAGATTTTTGTTGCTGGCAAAGGCGTCGCTGTCGATCAGCTGCGCCAATGAAGTACTGGCCTCAACGGGCGGGACGGCAGCAGGTGGGGGGAGCGGATCGAGGAAGGTGAAAAAATTCCGCGCGTCCGTGGTCAGGCGTTCGACTTGTTGCACGTAAATACCGTGCAGCGATTTCATACTGTCTGCGGCAGAGCCCAATATGGAGCCGGGGGGCATATCATACTCGGTGTTCAAGCGGAGCAAAGTGCTCCGTACCTGTGGGTCCAGGACAGGCACAAGGTCACGCCATTTTTTCTCGGGCATCTCATAGACACTAAGCGGCTTGGGCGTTTCAGGCAGTGCTTCGTACTCCGGAGCCCCACCGGAAACCCCTGTACGTTTCCAGACGCCTTCGGCGTTCGGTGCGGCCACACGCGTGGTCGAGACCAATTTCCCGCTGGCAGGGTCGAGGCGATACAGCAAGTAGCGGCCAATGACATCCGGCGTGTTGGGGGCCCAAAGGTGTTGCCCCTCGAAGATCACCGATTGCATGCCCACTGGCGTCGGCTGCGCAGGCTCCAGCGCTTTGATCAACTTCATTGCCCGTACCGGCTCTGCCTTGGCAGCGGGCAGGCGTGCCAGTTTGCCGAGGGGTTTGAGTGAGCGTAATGCCGGACGCAGGTCTGTCAGTACGGCTCCGGCACTGTTGAGCAAGTAGCCCGCGAAGTGCTCAAGGGCTGCGGCGGTATCGCCCTGATGGTAGGCGTGCAGCGCGAGCATGGCGTCTTTGAAGGCCAGCAGCAGGCCGGTACTCAAGCTCAGGAGCGGGAATGGTGCGGTGGCAATGGCCACGCCCCATTCCACGCAGGTCCAGAGAATACCGGTAATCATCTGTGTGCGATTGACGGTGGTGGCGTACACATCATCGATCTTGCGTTGCAGCTTCATGTTGTACAGCGCCTGGCGCAGGTCGGATATCGGCGGCACTGTGCGCGTTGAGTCGTAACGCGCCGGGCTGGTACTGCTGCTGTCCAGGTCTTCGGGCAGCCCTTGGCGGGCCTCTTCCAGAAACTGGCGGACCCGCACTTGAGAGGACACGCCGACCCGATTTGTGAAGTAGGCAATCATGCCGGGCGTTTTCTTGAGCAGGTAATTGAACTGCCTGGCCTCGCGAAAACTGACCCCGTCGGGTGCCTGCGGCGTGTAAAGCAGCACGGGGTTTGTGCCGTGGCTGAACAGGTAGTTATCGATGACCCAGTCACCGTCCACCAGCAAGCGATGGATGGCGTAGGTCCCTCGGGTTGCCTGCGAAGTGTCGGCCATGCTGGAGATGCTTTGCTCAAGCCATTGCAGGTCGACGTTGGCGATGTCCCCCTTGAGCCTGGACTCCAGGGCGGCGCTGAGCAGTTGTTGCTGGATGATGGCCAGTACTGCATCACGTCGGAAGGCATAGGCGGAGTCGTCCGGCTTCAACAGCTCGCTCCTGACCTTGTCGATGTAGCGCTCGCCAATCCAGGCACCGGTTACCGAGCGTGCGACCTTTTCGGCTGTCAGGGCGCGCAGATCGATACCTTCTGGCCCTTTGAAGGTTGCCGAACGGGAAAACTTTTCATCGAGAAAACCCACGCCGTCGGCATAGCCATCACGATAGAGCCGGGTGTACGTCATGGGCGGGGAATCGGGAGTGCCGACCAGCGATGCTGGCGAGTAAACCCAGACCGTGTCCGGGTCCACATCGTTTCGAGGGCGACCGAGCATTTCGTTCAATCGCCGTTTGGCGTTTTCATGCAAAAAGGCGTTGAAGTCGGGGAATTGGGTTTCAGACAAGGGATGTGCGCTGTAGGCATCCAGGGCGCCCTCGGCATTTTCAGCCCGTGTCGCGAGTATTCTTCTGCTCTCGTGGGTGGTCGAGCGATACCAGCCCGGTGTGCTGAACGCGTAGTCGTCTATACGCGTGACCAGTACATGACGCGCCATCGATTTGAGGCATTCGGCGTGGGTACCGGTGTTGATGAAGGCGACCTCTTTGTACTCCTGGGCGTGAAACTTGAAGGTCAGCCCGCTCAGTACGTTTTTCATGCTGTTGCGAAAGCGCAAGGGCAGGCGGGTGATCAAGTAGTCGGTCAGGCTGCCGGGAGGGGGATTGAGGCCATTGCCCAGCGTCCAGCCGAGGATGTGCTGCTGGCACGCCAGCTCCGTGTCGAAGGCATGAAACTGCTGCTCACGCGGTGCTTCGGGTGTGCACAGCAGGATACGGTCGACTGTGCCGCTGGCATTTGTGCGGCGCAGCACCCAGAGATCCAGAAGTTGCGCATCGTGCAGCGCAAGCGAGCTGGCGCCGAGAGTGTCGGCGTTGAGTCGAGGGTCGGTGCCTTGGCGCAGGTGCTGGATCAACTGGAAGTCGTCTTCGCTTATGTGGCCTTGCAGGACGGCGGTGTAGGCCAGCGCGTTAATGCGTCGGTCGAGCATCTGTTCGATGGCGGTACTGACTTCGGCTCGGGCATGCAGTGCCCGTTGCACATTGGCAAAGTCGATGCGCGGTTGCAGACTGGTCATCTGCTGCGCGAGCCAGGTGGGTGTCACGTCCTGGTAGGCCTCGGGCAATGGCGCGTCGTTGTAGGTGAGGGTGGTTTGGGTCCGGAAGGGGGAACCCCTGCTTTCGTCACCGCTATGCAGGCCGCGCAGGGCCAGTTCGATCAGGTTCCGCTGGTGATCGTAGTGGCCGACGTTAGCCACGAAACGACGGGTGCTGAGCTGTAAGTGCTCCGGTTCCAGGTCATGGATATCCAGCTCGTCGCTCAGGCGCTCAAGCCATTGATGGCGAGCCAGGCTCTGGGGGGTTGTGGCGGGAGCCAGCAGGTTCAGCAGGGTCTGTCGGGCCTGGTTATAGCCATTGAGATGTTCCGCCAGCGTGGCCCGGGCGGCTTCGCTGGCGCTGCGATACCAGTCGGGTGCGCTGTAGCGCAAGCAGCGCTCAAGCAGGGTCTGCGCTCGGAGCTCCAGGCGGGCCGTGAGGTCGGGCATGGCGGCGGTGATGGCCTGGTCCAGGGCATTGATCACGTGCGCCGGGTCTTGGGCCGGGTTATCCACAAGGCTCAAGGCGTGGTCGATATCCTGGGTACGCCTGTCGATCAGCGCGCCGTCGGTGTGCTCGAACAACGGTTTGTCGACGATGGGCGACAATTGCAGTGGCCAGATACCGGCGGCGCTCAGTGCGTGATAGCGCACCGGCAGCAACGCTTTGAATTCACGCTGGCCGCTGGGGTGATCCAGGCTCTGCAACAGGTGGTTGTCGAGCAGGGCCAGGGAGTCAAAGGATTCGATGCCGCGTGCCGGGGTGAACAGTAGAACCTGGCCCACGTCTTGCGCCGTGCTCAAGTCGCTTGCCTGCGGGCTGTTTTTTTCCGTGACGACAAAGGCGCCAGCCAACTCAACGCTGTTTTCCTGATAACTGAACTGCAAGGCATACAGGCCCGGGCGCAGGGTCGGGAACAGCGGTGCCCGCTCCACTATGGCGGCTTCCTGCGGGTGGAGCAGACGGTCTTGAACGCCGAGCCTGGCTTCGTGCTCCAGCGCGGTGAACCCGGCATCGTAGGTCATGAAGGACTTGCGTGGCTTAGCGTCAATCTGGTGGCGCAGATCGAGTTCCAGCAGATGGTCATTGAGCGTGGACTTGAGGGTGGTGAGCAGTTGCTGCCCTTCCTCGCTGTGCAGGTTGCTGTCTTTCAATGGCTGATAGTGGGCACGGGCCTTGTCGAGATATTGCTGGCGGCTCGTTTGGATCAGGCCGTTCAAGCGATTGAGGTAGCGTTGTTCGGCCGACGGTTGGCTTTCGGGGATCCAGGGAGTTTCAACCTGAAACAGGTACTGGCCGATCTGGTTGAGATAGCCTTTGATTTCGTCAAATGACGTGGAGGTACGGGGGCTGGCAGTATTCATGGGCACGCTCTCCATGCTGATAAGTGAAGTCATCAGCATGCAGGGCGGTGCCTGTAGGCAGGCGGTAAATAGATATCGGGATCAGGCCTTGGCGCGTTCGGTGTTGTGCTTGATCAGTGACTCGAGCGCCTCGCTCAGGCCCGAGGCCCTGTCCCCCAAAAGCAAGTGCCAGACACCATCGCCACCATCATCGAGCAGGCTGGCGCCCTGGCATCCCAGCGCCTTGAGCGCGGTTTGCGAGAGCGCCTTGTTGTCCGCCAGTTGCAGACGAATACGGGTCATGGCCACGCAGTCCAGTTGCCGCACATTGTCATGGCCGCCCAGCGCATCGAGCCATTGTTGAGCCTGAGGCGTTGCGACAGGGGGCGCCTGAGGCGGCATGGCTGTGCCTGGCAACGGTGCCTTGCCCGACATTGGCATGGCCAAGCGGATTTCGTCGGCGATGCTGTCGGCCATCGGCCCGACCACTACCTGCAAGCTGCCACCGTTGCCTGGCCGAACCACAGCCATCGCACCCAGCGCTTTCAGATCGGCGTCCACGGCCTTGTTGCGATCCACCATGTCCAGGCGCAGACGCGTGGTGCAGGCTCCGACACTCAGCAGGTTGGCGGCGCCGCCCAAGGCCCGGATGTAGGCGCCGGCACGCTGATGGTCGCTCATGACTTCGGCCGGTGCGACTTGAGTGTCTTCGCGCCCCGGCGTCTTCAGGTTGAAGCGCCGGATGCAGTAGCTGAACACGCTGTAGTAGACCACGGCGTAGGCCAGGCCCACGGGCATCACCAACCAGCCATTGGTGGATTTTCCCCAGCCCAGGACCATGTCGATAAAACCACCGGAGAACGTAAAACCCAGATGGATGTTCAGCAAGTTGGTAATGGCCATCGACAAACCGGTCAGTAGCGCATGCAGCAAATACAGGAAGGGCGCGAGGAACATGAAGGCGAATTCGATCGGTTCGGTCACGCCGGTGAGGAACGAGGTCAGGGCCATCGACAAGAAGATCCCGCCCATGATCTTGCGCCGCTCCGGCAGGGCATTACGGTACATCGCCAGGCAGGCGGCGGGTAAGCCGAACAGCATCACCGGGAACATGCCGGTCATGAACTGGCCGCCTTTCGGATCACCGGCAAAGTAGCGGGTCAGGTCGCCCGTCACCACGGCACCGGTCATCGGGTCGGTGAAACTGCCGAACACGAACCAGGCCATGTTGTTGAGGATGTGGTGCAAGCCGGTGACGATCAGCAAGCGATTGAACACGCCGAAGATAAATGCACCGAAGCTGCCGCTTTCCAGCAGTAACACGCCGAAGCTGTTGATGCCGTGCTGGATCGGTGGCCAGATCAGCCCGAAGATCACCCCCAGGCCAACGGCCGAGAACCCGGTGGCAATCGGCACAAACCGTCGTCCGCCAAAAAACGCCAGGTACTCCGGCAGTTTGATGTCCTTGAAACGGTTATACAGCGCGCCGGCCATCAGGCCGCTGACGATCCCGGCGAGCATGCCCATGTTGATGGTCGAGTCCAGCACCTTGAGTGTGGAGATCATCACCAGGTAGCCAATCGCCCCTGCAAGCCCCGCCGTACCGTTGTTGTCTCGGGCAAACCCCACGGCAATGCCGATGGCAAAGATCAGCGCCAGGTTGGCGAAGATCGCTTGCCCGGCGTCGTGCATCACCGCGATGTTCAGCAGGTCGGTGTCGCCCAGGCGCAGCAACAGGCCGGCGATGGGCAGGATCGCGATCGGCAGCATCAGTGCGCGGCCCAGGCGTTGCAGGCCTTCGATAAAGTGTTGGTACATGGCGAGTCTCCATTTTTCTTGTTGTTGTCAGCTCAGCGGCCAGTGGTGTTGACAGGCTTGGCGAACGGCCTTGGCGCTGCCCAGGTTGAGCAGGCCCTGGCTCAGTTGCCGGCATTGCGCCGCGTCCAGGTGACGGACGCGGTCCTTGATTTCAGCGATTTGCGGCGGGCTGACGGACAGCTCGCTCACGCCCAGGCCGACCAGTACCGGGGTGGCCGTTGGGTCGGACGCCAATGCGCCGCACACGCCGACCCAACGGCCATGTTTTGCCGCACCGGCGCAGGTCTGGGCGATCAGCCGCAACAGCGCCGGGTGCAGGGCATCGACCCGTGCGGCAAGGCCGGCGTGGTCGCGGTCCATGGCCAGGGTGTACTGGGACAGGTCATTGGTGCCGATGGACAGGAAGTCGGCATGTTCGGCCAACTGCTCGGCCATCAACGCGGCGGCGGGCACTTCGATCATCACCCCCAGCTCCGGGCGCTGGGTCAGCGCCAGTTCGGCGCACAGCTCATCCAGGCGTTGGCGGATGTGCAGTAACTCGTCGACTTCGCTGACCATCGGCAGCAGGATCCGGCAGCGTGCCAACGGGCTGACTTGCAGCAGGGCGCGCAGTTGCTGGTCCAGCAGTTCCGGACGCACCTGGGCCAGGCGAATGCCCCGCAGGCCGAGTACCGGGTTGGCTTCCGCCGGCAGCGGCAGGTAGTCCAGTTGCTTGTCGCCACCGACGTCGATGGTGCGGATGATCACTGGCTTGTCGCCCATGGCATCCAGCACGGCTTGATAGGCCAAGCGTTGCTCTTGTTCATCAGGCGCGGTGCGACGATCAACGAAGAGGAATTCGGTACGCAATAGGCCAATGCCGTCAGCGCCGTTTTCAAAGGCGACTTGCGCCTCGCGGCTGGAAGCGACATTGGCCGCTACTTCAATGCCAACGCCATCGCGGGTCTGCGCCGGCGCTTGTGCCTGGGTTTGTTGCTGTTGGCGTCGCAGCTTTTGCGCATCGCGGATCTGGTGGACTTCGGCGTGGCGTGCTTCGTTGGGAGTCAGCTCCAGGCGACCGTTGGCGGCGTCCAGCACCACCCGCTGGCCTTGAGGCACCTCCAGCACCTCGCCGCCCAGCGCAACCACACACGGCAAGCCTTTGCCCCGGGCGAGAATCGCCACATGGGAGGTTGCGCCACCTTCGGCCATGCAGATGCCAGCGGCGTTTTGTTCGCTCAATTGCAGCAGGTCCGAGGGGGTTAATTCATGGGCGACGGCGATCGCGCCGGCCGGCAACTCGAAATGCCAGGCCTCTCCCAGCAGCGCGCGCAATACCCGCTGCTGCAAGTCCCGCAGATCGTTGGCGCGCTCGGCAAACAACGGTTTGCCCAACCCCAGCAACACCGCGCATTGGGCCTGGATCGCATCACGCCAAGCGTGGGTGGCGGCGCTGCCCTGTTCGATGTCACGGGTGGCGCTTTCGAGCAAGGTCGGGTCTTCCAGCAGCGCCAGGTGGGCGGCAAAGATTTCTTCTTCCTCCAGCTCCTTGCGCTGACGAGCGTGGTCCAGGGTGTGGCGAATTTCGCCGCGAACCTGCTCCAGGGCACCATCCAGTTGTTGCAGTTGCTCGTCAGCCGAGTGATTGCGCGGGTCCGCTGGCAACTCAATCCCGTTCAACCGGAACAATGGCCCGCAGACCAGCCCGGGGGCGGCGCAGACACCTTGCAACACTCCGGCTTCGGCGGGCGCGCGACGCGGGGGAACGGCTACCGGGGCGGGGGCGTCCTCGTGGCTAACCACCGATAGTGCGGCGAGCAAGGCTTGCAGCGCCGCCTCGCAATCCTTGCCGCGACAGGTGACTTGCACCTCATCCTGTTCGCCAATCCCCAGGCCCATCAGGCCGATCAGGCTGTCGCAGGCCGCCGACTTGCCGGCAACGTGCAACTCGATCCGGCTGCTGAAGCCCTGTGCGGTCTTGCGAATCAGAGCGGCGGGGCGCGCATGCAGGCCGCCGCGGTGGGTCACGCGGACACTGGCGCTGGCTTCGCGATGGGCATCTTCGACGGGTGCCGGCGGAAGGGTTAATACCTGGCGCGCCACGATGCGCAGCAGCGGCTCTCCCAGGGTGACCGAGTGCTGCGCCAGCGGTTGCAGTTCGAACTGATCGCTGTTGGTGAGAATGATCAGGCTGACCAGGCTTTTGCATTGGCGGGCGATGCGGTCCAGGTCAAAGCGCACCAACGCTTGGCCGTTGTTGACCCGTGCGCCCTCTTTGACCAGCAGGGCAAAGCCTTCGCCCTTCAACTCGACCGTATCGATGCCCACGTGCAGCAGGATTTCAGCACCGTTGTCGGCCCGCAGAGTCAGTGCATGCCCGGTGCGGGCCACCTGAATGATCACGCCATCGCAGGGCGCATGCAGGCAATCGCTGAGTGGGTCGATGGCAATCCCGTCGCCCATGGCGCCGCTGGCGAACACCGGGTCCGGGACCTTGGCCAGCGTGAGCACCGGACCGCTGAGCGGGGCACTGAGGGTCAGTTCTTTATTGTTGTTGTGCATGGCTCGCTACTCGACTCAGGCGTGTTAGTGGGTGCGGGTCACTTTGCTCAAGTGACGTGGCTGGTCAGGGTCCATGCCACGGGCTTGCGCGAGGCCGGCGGCCATCACGTAGAAACTCTGGATCGCCAGGATCGGGTCCAGCGCCGGGTGTTCGGCGCGGCTCAGCGTCAGGTCGCGTTCGCCGATGTCATCGGGGGCGGCCAGCAACACATGGGCACCACGCTGGCGCATCTCGGCGGCCAGGCTCAACAGGCCAGCCTGTTCGGCACCCCGGGGGGCGAACACCAGCAGCGGATAGTGGTCGTCGATCAGGGCCATGGGGCCGTGCTTCACTTCGGCACTGCTGAAGGCTTCGGCCTGGATCGCCGAGGTTTCCTTGAGTTTCAGGGCGGCTTCCTGGGCGATGGCAAAGCCGGCGCCACGGCCGATCACCATCAGCCGCTGGCAATCGCGCAGGACATCGACGGCCAGGCTCCAGTCCTGGGTTGCGGCTTCGCGCAGCCCCTGGGGTAGGGCGAGGCCGGCTTCCAGCAACTCGGCGTCCTGCTTCCAGTGGGCAATCAAGCGTGCACTGGCAGTGAGGGTGGCGATGAAGCTTTTGGTCGCGGCCACGCTGCTTTCAGTGCCGGCACACAGAGGCAGGCTGAACTCGCACGCGGCCTCCAGTGGCGAGTTCTCGGCGTTGACCATGGCAATGCTCAAGGCGCCGCGCTTGCGCAACAGGCGCAGGCTGTTGACCAGGTCAGGACTCTGCCCGGACTGCGAGAAAGCGAATACCGCCTGGCCGCTGACCTTCAGCGGCGCCTGCTGCAGGGTGACCACCGACATCGGCAACGATGCCACCGGTACGCCTACATGCTGCATGGCCAGATAGGCGAAGTAGCTTGCGGCATGATCGGAACTGCCACGGGCGACGGTCATCGCCACTTGCGGTGGCTGACGGTTCAGGCGCCCGGCGATCTCGATCATCTGTGGATCGAGTTGCTGCAACTGGCGTTCGACAGCCTTGTACGAGGACAGGGCCTCTTCAAGCATTTTTGAAGTCAATGTCTTCTCCTTCGACCATCACGGCGGTCAGTGTGAGTGAGCGATCCAGGCGTACGCAGTCGGCCCAGGCGCCGGGTTGCAGGCGGCCGCGCTCAGGGAGGCCGAGGTAGTCGGCGGGAAATTGCGAAAGGCGTTGCGAGGCCTCGCACAGTGGCAGGCCGATCTTCACCAGGTTGCGCAGGGCCTGATCCATGGTCAGGGTGCTGCCGGCCAGGGTGCCGTCGGGCAAGCGCACGCCACCCAGGCATTTGGTCACGGTGTGGCTGCCCAGCTTGTACTCGCCATCCGGCATGCCGGCGGCGGCGCTGGAGTCGGTGACGCAATACAGGCACGGGATCGAGCGCAGGGCCACGCGGATCGCCCCGGGATGCACATGAAGCAGGTCCGGAATCAATTCGGCGTATTGGGCGTGGGCCAGTGCCGCGCCGACGATCCCCGGTTCGCGGTGATGCAACGGGCTCATGGCGTTGTAGAGGTGGGTGAAGCTGGTGGCACCGGCTTCAAGTGCCGCGACGCCTTCCTCGTAACTGCCCAGGGTGTGGCCGATCTGCATGCGTACGCCACGGTCGCTCAAGGCACGGATCAGTTTGTCGTGACCGGCGATTTCCGGGGCAATGGTGATCACCCGGATTGGCGCCAGTGCCAGATAGGCCTCGACCTCGGCCAGCAACGCGGTGTGAGCGAAGTTCGGTTGGGCGCCCAGTTTTCCGGGGTTGATGTACGGCCCTTCGAGGTGCACGCCCAGGACCCGGGCACAGCCTTCGAGACGCTGTTCGCAGAATTCACCGACCTGCCCCAGAACGCGAGTGATCTCTTCGGTCGGCGCGGTCATGGTCGTGGCCAGCAGCGACGTGGTGCCAAAGCGAACATGGGTGCGGGTAATGGTTTCGAAGGCGGGCGTACCTTCCATGAGGTCCCGGCCCCCACCGCCATGTACGTGCAGGTCGATAAAGCCCGGCAGCAGGTATGGCAAGTCGTTGTCCGCCGGGTCGCAGGGCTGGCCTTCGATGCGCACGATCCGGCCGTGCTCATGGATCAGCCGGCCGCGAATCCAGCCTTGGGCGGTGAGGATGTTGTCTTCGGACATAGGGCAGCTCTCAGGCGCTGACGGCGCGTTTTTTAGCGACGCAGTTCGGCTACAAAGTCGTAGTAGTCGTTGCGGCAATAGGTGTCGGTGACTTCGATCGGGGTGTTGTCTTCCAGGTAGCCGACCCGGGTCATCAGCAGCATGGCGGTGCCAGGTGCGATGCCCACCAGGGCGGCGAACTCGTCCGAGGCATTGATCGCCTGAATGTGTTGCAGGGCGCGCACCACCGGCTTGCCGATACTGTCGAGGTATTGATACAGCGAATCGCCGATGGCTTGCGGCTGGGCAATGATCGAGGCGGGCAGGGTGCTCATCTCGATGGCCATCACGGTGTCGTCGGCTTTGCGCAAGCGCTTGAGGCGCGCCACTTTGTCGTAGGGCGACAGGGCGAGGCGGATCAGTTCTTCGTGGGTCGGCTGGGTGATTTCCCGCTCCAGCCATTGCGAGCTGGGCACGAACCCCTTGAGGCGGAGCATTTCGCTGAAGCCGGACAGCCGCGACAGCGGTTGTTCCAGGCGTGGCGTGATGAAGGTGCCTGAGCCTTGGCTGCGCCGGATCAGGCCTTGTTCGAACAGCACTTCCAGGGCTTTGCGGGCGGTCACGCGGGAGATGTTCAGTGTCTCACTGAGGTTGCGCTCCGACGGCAGCGCCTGTTCGGCTTTCCATAGGCCGGCATGAATCGCGGCTTCCAGGTTGCGTGCCAGTTGCAGGTACAGCGGGGTGGGCTGGGTGTCGTCAGGGCGCAGGGTCAGGATGTGATTCATGTGCGGTTTCCGATGCGGATATTGGAGTGTTGTCGCCCGGTGATGGCGAAAAACTAATACCACTTAAATACCATGTCAACGCTGGTGGTTCGCTCCGGACGAGCCAAGGCTCGCTCCGCTGGAGGGCGTGGTGGCGTTGGGTTTGAAGTGGTATTAGAGGTGCCGCTGACAACGGATCAGATCAGGGTCTGCACCGGTGTTTTTGAAAGGAGGTGGTATTGCAGGTGGGCTGTTGGTTCGGACTGAATTTTTTTTGAATTATTTTTGATAAATGATGACGGGGGAGATCGTTTCCACGCTCCTGCGTGGGGGAATGCAGTCCGCGACGCTCTGCGCCACATCAACAGCCGAACGCGGAGCGTCCGTAGAGGCATTCCCACGCGGAGCATGGGAATGATCAGGGGGAAGAGGGGGTTACGGGCGGATTTCGATCATCGTGCCGTCCGGCACCAGGCCCCAGACTTCGCGCATGTCGACGTTACGCATGGCGACGCAGCCGTCGGTCCAGTCCAGGGTGTGGAACAGGTCTTCGGGGTTTTCTTCGGTGTCCGGGGTGCCGTGAATCATGATCATGCCGCCTGGGGCCACGCCCTCGCGGCGTGAGCGCGCAGCGTCGCTGATATTCGGGTAGGAGATGTGCATGGCCAGGTTGAAGCGCTCGCTGACTTTGCGCCAGTCCAGCCAGTACAGGCCTTCGGGGGTGCGTCGGTCGCCTTCCATGAGCTTTTGGCCCTTGGGGTTGCGGCCCAATGAGATGCGGTAGGTCTTGATGGGCTTACCGTCATTGATCAGTTGCAACTGACGGGCGGATTTGAGCACCAGGACTTTTTCGACGATTTTGCCGTCCAGGGTTTCCACGCTGGAAGCCTGGGAAACGACAGCGAACGACAGGCAGAGGAACGCGAGCAACCAGCGCATTAAAACGATATCCCTGAGAGTACGGCGTACTTTTTGTTGTTTAAGTGATCGCAGGCTGAGCAAGCGGAGGAATGGACTCGCTGCGCACCGGGTAATCCCCCCGCAAGCGGTCAGCGAAGTAGCATTCTAGGGTACGGCCCACCGTGCGGAAAGCCAGCTCTGACCAAGGGATGTCCGCTTCCTCGAAAAGCTGCACTTCCAGGCTTTCCTGGCCTGCGGAAAAGTCCAGGTCGACCAGTTCGGCGCGGAAGAATACGTGGACCTGGCTGATGTGCGGTACATCGATCAGCGTGTAGATGTTCAGGTTGCGCACCCTTGCGCAGGCTTCCTCGGCAGTTTCGCGCACGGCCGCCTGTTCGACGGTCTCGCCGTTCTCCATGAAGCCGGCCGGCAGGGTCCAGTAACCCCGGCGTGGTTCGATGGCGCGACGGCACAGCAGTACCTGGGTGCCCCAGGTTGGCAGGCAGCCGGCGACGATGTTGGGGTTCTGGTAGTGAATGGTCTGACAGCTGTCGCAGACAAAACGCAGGCGCGAATCGCCTTCGGGGATACGTTGCGTTACTGGGTTGCCGCACTGGCTGCAGAATTTCATGCTGGGTCTTCCGAATAGGCCGCGCCTATCTTGGCGTGCCACAGTGTCTGTCGGCAAGTTGTCGTTTAGCGACATGCTGCAGCCCGGGGGTTGGGCGGCCTGTAGGTTTGGTGCATGATGCAAGGTAGCCAACAGATCGAGAGCACTCATGCTGGACGAGCTACTGCACCGGGTAAGCAATCACACGCCACGTACGCTGGAAACCGACCGACGTTTCCCTGAAGCCGCGGTGCTCGTGCCCATAACCCGCAGTGACGAACCGGAACTGGTTCTGACCCTGCGCGCCAGCGGGCTCTCGACCCATGGCGGTGAAGTGGCCTTCCCTGGCGGGCGGCGCGATCCCGAAGACCCGGACCTGGTGTTCACCGCCCTGCGTGAAGCCGAAGAGGAAATCGGCCTGCCGCCGGGGCTGGTGGAAGTGATCGGGCCCCTGAGTCCGCTGATCTCGCTGCACGGAATCAAGGTCACGCCATATGTGGCGGTGATTCCGGACTTCGTCGAGTACCGCGCCAACGATGCGGAGATTGCCGCAGTGTTCAGTGTGCCGCTGGAGTTCTTTCGCACGGACCCACGTGAACACACGCACCGCATTGATTATCAGGGGCGCAGTTGGTATGTGCCGAGTTACCGTTATGGCGAATACAAGATCTGGGGCCTGACCGCGATCATGATTGTCGAGTTGATCAATCTGCTCTATGACGCGAAGATCAGCCTGCATCAACCTCCCAAGAGCTTTATCAATACCTGACGCCATCCGGCATTTACCCGCGGCTGCCTGAGCCATGAGGATAACAACGATGAAATACCGCCTGGGCGACGCCCGTGTCGAGACCCACCCGCAGAGCTGGGTTGCACCGAACGCCGTGCTGATTGGCAAGGTCAAGTTGGAAGAGGGTGCCAGTGTCTGGTTCAACGCGGTCTTGCGTGGGGATAATGAGCTGATCCTGATAGGCAAGAACAGCAATGTGCAGGACGGTACCGTGATGCACACCGACATGGGCTACCCGCTGACCCTCGGTACCGGGGTTACCATCGGCCACAACGCCATGCTCCACGGCTGCACGGTGGGCGACAACAGCCTGATCGGGATTAACGCGGTGATCCTCAATGGGGCGAAGATCGGCAAGAACTGCATCATCGGCGCCAACTCGCTGATCGGCGAAAACAAGCAGATCCCTGATGGTTCTCTGGTCATGGGCTCGCCTGGCAAAGTGGTGCGCGAGCTGACCGAGCCGCAGATAAAGATGCTCCAAGCTTCTGCCGCACACTATGTGCATCGCTCCCAGCGGTACGCCGTGGACTTGGTCGAGCAGGAACCATGACTACCCCTGAAAGACCCGTGATGTCGCCCTGCGTGAATATTTGCGCGCTGGACGAGCAGGACATCTGCACCGGTTGCCAGCGTACTGTCGGCGAAATTACCCGCTGGAGCCGGATGGACAACGACGAGCGCCGCCAGGTGCTGGGGTTGTGCCATGAACGCGCCAAGGCCAGCGGGCTGGTGTGGATGCTAGGCAAAACCCCGGCGCCTTGAGCGACCCTTTTCGGTAGGAGCAAGGCTTGTCCGCGATGGACTACGCGTTTAGACCCATCGCGGCATAGGTATCTACACAACTGTGGTGCGACCGGGATGTTGGATCAGGCCGAGTACATATCCATTTTTGCGGTAACGGCCTCCTATGGTTCCGCCTGACGGCGGCTCACTTTTGAACAGCGCAAAAGTAAGCAAAACGCT
>Ga0247812_10000877_pt1 | contig 17276 bp, 13 predicted proteins | sample UWRJL149409B1_FD_178011 | JGI IMG/M metagenome (GOLD analysis project Ga0247812, IMG submission 178011) | Plant litter microbial communities from Arlington Agricultural Research Station in Wisconsin, United States - UWRJ-L149-409B-1 | ecosystem: Environmental > Terrestrial > Plant litter >...
GTCGGCCTGCGGATCCAGCCGGCGCTCCAGGTCGCCGATGATACAGATATGCCCACCCTCGGGCATGGCGTCGCAGGCATTGCCCACCAGATTGAACAGGGCCGCCTCCAGCTGCGAGGGGTCCAGCAGCACGTCGGGCAGTACCCGGGTGACCTGCAGTTGCAGCGTGTGTTTGGCCAGGCAGCGCTGCTGCAGGGCGGCCAGCGCAGGCTGCAGCCAATCGGCCGTGGACACCCGCTCCCGCACCAGGGTCTGGCCGGCGCCGAAGGCGAGCAACTGGCGGGTGAGCAGGGCACCGCGATCGGCTGCCGCCTGCGCGTTGCCGATCAGCCGTTCGGTCGTATCGTCTTTGTCACAGCGCAGGGCGATGAGGTCCAGGGCGTTGTGGATGGTGGTCAGCAGGTTGTTGAACTCGTGCGCCAAGCCGCGGCTGAGCTGGCTGACTTTCTCGAACTGCTGGGTACTGGCCAGCGCCCGCTGCGCGTCACGCAGCAGCACCTGGGCCTGGTAGCTTTCGGTGATATCGCGGGTGACCTTGACGAAGCCCACCAGGACCTCGGATTCGAATACCGGCTCGATGACCACGCTCGCCCGGAACCGGCTGCCATCGCTGCGTAGCCGCCAGCCTTCGCCGGCGTAACGCCCCTCACGTGCGGCAATGTCCAACGAACGGGCCGGCTCGCCTGCATCGCGATCAGCGGGGCAGTGGAAACGGCTGAAATGCGTACCGATGACATCTTCGGCGGGGTATCCCTTGATCCGCTCCGCGCCCGGGTTCCAGCTACACACCAGGCCATCCGTGTCGAGCAGGTACAGGGCATGATCAGTGACGCTCTCGATGAGAAGCTTCAACTGTTGGCTGGACTCTGTCTGTGAGGTGAGCTTGGTGACGGCGTTTACCACGAGACTGCGCTGAAGACCCCTGAGGCCGGTGAAGCTAGAAGCGATAGTGTGAAGGATCTGTGTAGGTGGGCGCGTGCCGAAAGTCGTGCAGGAAACGACAGTCATTCAGTTACCATCCCACTTCTTTGTGCCGGGATCTCACTCCATGACCTCTGCTTCAAGCACGCGCGACCCCTGGGTATGGGGGCTGTCTGCCGCTTTGTTGGCCTCTACTGCGGCGCTTGAACTGGTTGTCCCGCTTGGATATGCGGTCTGGTTGGCCTATTTCCTGGCCATTGGCGTAACGGTGTTCCAGCGCCATGCGGGGCTGCCGCTGCTGGTGGCCGTCGCGGCCTGCATCTTCCTCGCGGTGGGCTACAACATCGCCCCGGCGAGCTCCAATTCAGCTTTCTCGTTTATCAACCGCACCATTGGCGGCTTCGCCTTCCTGATGATCGCGATGATCGTGAACCGCGCAATCCAGGCCCGCCGCGAAGCCTCCGAAGCGCTCTGGCTGCAGGAGAGTGAAAACGTGGTGGCAATGAGCCTGCGCGGTGACCTCGGCCCGGAAAAGATCGCCGAAGCCGCGATGACCACGCTGGCCGAGCAGCTGAACGCGCAGACCGCCGTCATGTATCGCATCGAAAACCACCAGTTGCTGTTGACCGGTGGCGTGGCGCTGCCAGGCGGCATTCCGCAGTCGCTGGGGCTGGCCGAGGGCCAACTGGGCGAAGTGGTGCGTGCGGGCAAGGTCCGTCACCTGCGCGAGGTGGAGGGCAGCGTGCTGAAGATCAGTTCCAGCCTGGGCGACACCCCCCTGCGTGAGCGCCTGCTGGCGCCGATCCTCAGCGACGATGTGATTGTCGGCGTGGTTGAGTTGGGTCGCATCCGTCCAGGGCGCGTTCCGCACCTCGACCGCGTGCTGCTGGAGCGCTGCGCCGATACCATCGGCATCGCGCTGCGCGCGGCCGTGCTGCGCGCAAGGTTGGCCGAGCTGCTCGAGGAATCGCAGCGCCAGGGTGAAGAGTTGCAGGCACAGCAGGAAGAACTGCGCGTGTCCAACGAAGAGCTGGAAGAACAAAGCCGCAGCCTGCTGCACTCCCAGACCAACCTGGAGCAGCAGCAGGCGGAGATGGAACAGACCAACGTGCAGCTGGAAGAGCGCACGCACGAGCTGGAAGGGCAGAAGCAGGCGCTGCTGATCGCGCAGGCTGCGCTGGTGCGCAACTCCAACGAGCTGTCTGCCGCCTCGCGCTACAAGTCCGAGTTCCTGGCCAACATGTCGCACGAGCTGCGGACGCCGCTGAACAGTTCGTTGATCCTGGCCAAGCTGCTGTCCGACAACCGTGACGGCACGTTGAGCGATGAGCAGGTCAAGTATGCGCAGGCCATCCTGTCGTCGAACAATGACCTGCTGTCGTTGATCAACGACATCCTGGACCTGGCCCGCATCGAAGCCGGCCATGTGGAACTGTCCGATGAGGTGGTGGTGATAGATGGCGCGCTGCAGCGGCTGCGCGAGACCTTCGAGCCGCTGGCGCGGGAGAAAGGGCTGGCGCTGGAGATCGTGGCCGATGCCGGCGCGCCCAGCCAGTTCACCGCAGACAGCCAGCGGCTGCAGCAGATTCTGAAGAACCTGTTGGCCAACGCGGTGAAGTTCACCGAACACGGTACGGTCAGCCTGCAGGTGCAGTCTGCCGGCCGCGATCGCGTGCGTTTCGTGGTGCGCGACAGCGGTATCGGCATTGCCGCCGAGCAGCTGGACGCGGTGTTTGAAGCGTTCCGCCAGGCCGACGGCAGCACGCGTCGCCGCTATGGCGGCACCGGTCTGGGCCTGTCGATCTCGCGCGATCTCGCCACCCGCATGGGCGGTGACATCCAGGTGGAAAGCGAGCTGGGACGTGGCAGTACGTTCTCGCTGGAGTTGCCACTGAGTGGCTCGCCCGAGCAGGCCGACGCGGCACCGACGATGGGTAGCGCGCATGCCACATCGACGCCTGCCAGCCCTCGTGTGCCTGCAGCGGCGCCGGCCACCATCCCGGTACAGGCGCGCAGTGAAGCCGCAGCCGTGTCCGCGTCGCCGTCGCTGGTGGCGTGGCAGGCGGCAGCGAACCAGCGGGCAGGTTCCGCACGCAGCGAGCGGCTGATCCTGGCCGTGGAAGACGACGCCACCTTCGCCGAGGCGCTGGTGACGCTTGCGCGTGAACTGGACTTCGACTGCGTGGTCGCGACCACGGCGGAAGAGGCGCTGACGATGGCGCGCGAGCTGCGCCCGAGTGGCGTGCTGCTGGACATCGGCCTGCCCGACGTGTCCGGGCTGAGCGTGCTGGAGCGCCTGAAGCGCGATCCGTTGACCCGCCACATTCCCGTGCACGTGGTGTCGGGCATGGAGCGCAGCCAGCTGGCGATGGAGCTGGGCGCCATCGGCTATGTGATCAAGCCGGCCACCCGCGAGCGCTTGGTGGAAGCCATCCAGCAGCTGGAAAAGACCAGCCAGCGTGACGTGCGCCGCCTGCTGATTGTCGAGGACGACACCGAGCTGCGTGGCAACCTGGAGCTGCTGCTGGGCCGCGAACAGCTGGAGATCACCGCGGTCGGCACCATCGCCGAGGCAGTGCAGCAGCTGAGCAGTGCGACGTTCGACTGCATGGTGACCGACCTGGCCCTGCCCGACGGCAGTGGCTACGACCTGCTGGAATACATGGCCAAGAGCGAGGAGGTCGGCTTCCCGCCGGTCATCGTCTACACCGGACGTGCATTGGGTCGCGAAGAAGAACAGCGCCTGCGCCGTTACTCCAAGAGCATCATCATCAAGGGGGCCCGTTCGCCCGAGCGCCTGCTCGATGAAGTGACCCTGTTCCTGCACAGCGTGGAAGCCAATCTGCCCACCGACCAGCAGCGTCTGCTGCGGGAGGCGCGTCGCCGCGACTCGGTGCTGGATGGCCGCACCGTGCTGCTCGCCGAGGACGATGTACGCAACATCTTCGCCCTGTCCAGCGTGCTGGAGCCGTTGGGGGTGAAACTGGAGATCGCGCGCAACGGTCGCGAGGCCGTGGAGCGTCTGGCGACCATGGACGTGGACCTGGTGCTGATGGACATCATGATGCCGGAAATGGATGGGCTGACCGCCATGCGCGAGATCCGCAGCCAGCGCCAGCACAAGGACCTGCCGATCATCGCGCTGACCGCCAAGGCCATGCCCGATGACCGCGAGCGCTGCCTGCAGGCCGGTGCCAACGATTACATCGCCAAGCCCATCGACGTGGACAAGCTGGTGTCGTTGTGCCGCGTGTGGTGCTCGCGGCAATGAACGAGGCGGAGCTGTTCGACCTGGAGCTGAAGGTGCTGGTGGAAGCCATCTACCAGCGCTACCACTACGATTTCCGTAACTATGCGGTGTCGTCGTTGCGGCGGCGCATGCGCCAGGCCATGCAGCGCTATGAGTGCGAGCGGCTGTCTGACCTGCAGCATCGCCTGCTGCACGAGCCGGATCTGTTCGCCCAGGCGATGCAGTTCTTCACCGTGCAGGTGTCGGAGATGTTCCGCGACCCCTTGTACTTCAAGGCGCTGCGCGAACTGGCGGTGCCGGTGCTGCGCACGTATCCGTCGATCAAGCTGTGGGTAGCCGGCTGCAGTACCGGCGAAGAGGTGTGGTCGCTGGCGATCCTGCTGCAGGAAGAGGGGCTGCTGGATCGCAGCATCATCTACGCGACCGACATCAACCCTTCCGCATTGGCCGCGGCGGAGTCGGGCACCTACGGTATCGACCGGATCGCTCAATTCAGCCGGAACTATCTGCAGGCCGGTGGCCAGAGCTCCCTGTCGGACTACTACACCACCGGTTACGACGGGGCGGTGTTCGACCGGCGCCTGCGCCGCAACGTGGTGTTCGCCGATCACAGCCTGGCCACCGATACCGTGTTCTCCGAAGTGCACCTGGTCTCGTGCCGCAACGTCCTGATCTACTTCAACCGGCCGCTGCAGGACCGGGCCGTGGGCCTGTTCCGCGAGGCACTGGTGCACCGCGGCTTCCTCGGGCTGGGCAGCAAGGAGTCGCTGCAGTTCGGCGAGCACGGCAACGCGTTCGAAACCTGCGCGCGGGAGCAGCGCCTGTACCGGAAGGCGGCCTGATGGGCGCTGCGTTTCCGCGGCTGCTGGTGATCGGTGCTTCTGCCGGGGGCGTCACCGCCTTGCAGCGGGTGCTGGCGGCGTTGCCTGCGACGTTGCGCTGCCCGGTGCTGGTGGTGTTGCACCTGCCGCGCGATCGGCCCAGCCGGATTGCCGAGTTGCTGGATCCGTCGTCGGCGTTGACCGTACGCGAGGCCGAGGACAAGCAACCGCTGGAACAGGGGACGGTCACCTTCGCACCGCCGGATTACCACCTGCTGGTCGAAGATCCATCGTCCATTGCGCTGTCGATGGATGCACCGGTGTTGTTCTCGCGGCCCGCCATCGACCCGCTGTTCGAATCGGCGGCCGCCGTGTTTGGTGAGGATGTGTTGGCGATCCTGCTGACGGGAGCCAGCAGTGATGGCAGTGAAGGCGTGGCGGCCGTGCGTGATGCGGGTGGCCAGGCCTGGTTGCAATGCCCCGAAGATGCCGAGGCGTCGATGATGCCCGCTTCGGCCCTGCAGCGTGCCGGTGCTGATGCGGTGCTGACGCTTGAAGAGATATGCAGATGCCTGAAGGATTTGAAATGAACCTGCTTCATCCCGTGGCTGTAGCAGACGCAGCGCCGGTCAATGTGTTGATCGTCGATGACGTGCCGCAGAACCTGGTTGCGATGGAGGCGCTGTTGCGCCGTGATGGACTGCGTATTCTCTGCGCATCCTCCGGTTATGAGGCGCTGGAACTGCTGCTGGAACATGATGTCGCCCTGGCGCTGCTGGATGTGCAGATGCCGGAAATGGACGGCTTCGCGCTGGCCGAGCTGATGCGCGGCTCGGCGCGCAGCCGCGATGTGCCGATCATCTTCCTCACGGCCTCGCCGCAGGATCCGGTGCGTGCGTTCAAGGGCTATGAAAGCGGCGCGGTGGACTTCCTGCACAAGCCGATCGAACCGCAGATCATCCTCGGCAAGCTCGGTGTGTTCATCGAGTTGTACGAGCAGAAGCGCTTGCTGAAATCGCGCAACGAGGCGCTGGAGCGCGCGCTGACGCTAAACGAAACAATGATGGCGGTGCTGACCCACGACCTGCGTACGCCGCTTTCTGCGATCCTGCTGTGCGCGGACAAGCTGTCGCTGGACATCCCGGCAGACGCGAGCGCGCAGCAGACGCTGCGGCACCTGGAGACCAGTACCCTGCGCATGGCGCGGATGGTCGACCAGTTGCTCGATTTCTCGCGCATCCGGTCCGGCGGCCTGCGCCTGGAGCGTACGCCGTGCAACGCCGCAAGCGTGGTCACCGCCGTGGTACAGGAAGTGGAACGCGGCCAAGCCAACGCGGCGATCGATGTGCGGCAGTCCGGTGATGCGCGCATGCAGGGTGACCCGGATCGCTTGGCGCAGGTCGTGTCCAATCTGATCGGCAATGCGCTGGTGCACGGTGGCAACGAGCCGGTCGAAGTGCAGGTGGACGGCGAGGATCCGGCGCAGGTCGTGCTGCGCGTACGCAATCGCGGGCACATTGGCGACAGCCTGCTGCCGCGTCTGTTCGAGCCGTTCAAGGCCAGCTTCCATGCCAGCAAGGGACTGGGGCTGGGGTTGTTCATCGCCGATCAGTTCGTGCGCGCACACGGCGGCGAACTGGAAGCGCGCAATGAAGCGCAGGATGTAGTGTTCGAAGCGCGCCTGCCGCGGCGGGCCTGATAGGCCTCTGATCCATGGCGGGGCAGATCCGCTCCGCACCGTGAGGGGGCCTCATCCCGCGTGCTCTGCTTGCGCGGGATCGAGGTGGGCGCGAGACTTGCGCGATGACGTCCCCGTGCTTCCACATCCGCAGTTACGGCGACGCCGACGGCGGCGACCGTCACGACTTCGCGCAATGGGTGCTGCCACTGCGGGGTGAGCTGCAGTTCGAACTGGACGGCCAGGGGGCGCGGCTGGATGCGTTTCAGGGCGTGTTCGTGGCGCCCGGTGAGCACCATGACCAGAGGGGGCAGGGGGGCAATGCCCATCTGGTGATCGATTGCGATCTGCAGTGGTTCGACGACCACACCCTGGACCACCTGCGCCGTCAGCGCTGGCTGTCCCTGCCGCAGTCGCTGCGCCGCGCCTTGCACGCCACGCCCGCAAGCGATCGCGCTTCGCTGCTGCCGCAGTTGCTGCAGGCGTTCGCGCCCGACGGCAGTGGCGCACGTCTGCAGGCGCTGTGCACCCACATCCGGGATGCGCCGGGTGAGCCGTGGCCGGTAGAGCGCATGGCGCGGCGGGCGGGGCTGAGCGTCAGCCACCTGCACGCATGGTTCCTGCGTGAAACGGGTCTGCCTCCACAAGCGTGGCTGACTGCGGTTCGCCTGCGCCTGGCACGCCATCTACTGTGCACGACCGCGCTGCCGATCAGCCAGGTCGCCCAGCGTTCCGGCTATTCCGAGCAGAGCGCGCTGACGCGTGCGCTGGTGCGCGAGACCGGGTGTACTCCTACCACCTGGCGCTCTCGCGGGCCCTCGACCATAGCCCGGGTCAAGACACACCGCGCAGGGACCCCCTAGACTTCCCGGCCTGACAGCAGGGTAGGCGGTGTGATGAATCGTTCGATGGGTGTGGGCATCGGCAATGGTGTGGCGGCCGGTGCGCTCTGGGGCGTGGTATTCCTGGCCCCTGCGGTGCTGATGGCCTTCGATGCGGTGCAGCTCTCCGCCGGCCGCTATCTGATCTATGGGCTGGTGGCCGTGGCCCTGCTCTGGCCGCGCTGGAAACGCTTGGCGCCGCGGCTCGGTGCTGCCGAATGGCGTGGGCTGGTGTGGCTGAGCCTGGCCGGCAACCTGGTGTATTTCCTGCTGCTGGCGACCGCCGTGCAGTGGGCAGGCGGTGCGGCGGCATCGCTGATCGTCGGCTTGATTCCCGTCGTGGTGACGTTGGTAGGTGTGCGCGAAGAAGGGGCAGTGCGGCTGGCCAAGCTGGCGCCGGCGCTGCTGTTGTGCCTGGTGGGCGTCGCCCTGGTCGGGTACGAGGCACTGGTGTCCGAGCACGTGGCGACGCCGTGGCGGCAACGCGTGCTGGGCCTGCTGTGTGCGTTCGGTGCCCTGCTGTCCTGGGCGGCCTATTCGGTGGGCAACAGTCGCTGGTTGCAGCGGCGCCCGGATCTGTCCGCACATGATTGGTCATTGCTCACCGGCGTGGTCACCGGCGCGCTCGCGTTGCTGCTGGTGCCGATGGCCTTCGTCTTCACTACGGCGCATCACGATGCGGGGGCGTGGGGACTGTTCTGGGTCGTCAGCGCCGGCGTGGCGATCATCGCCTCGCTGTTGGGGAATGCCTGCTGGAACCGCGCGAGCCGTCTGTTGCCGTTGACGCTTACCGGCCAGATGATCGTGTTCGAGACCCTGTTTGCCCTGCTGTACGGCTTCGGCTGGCAACGGCGCTGGCCTACCACGCTGGAGCTGGCAGCGATCGCCTGTTTGGTGACCGGGGTGCTCTGGTGCGCGCATGCGCATCGCACGCCACGCGCGATCACCGAGCATGCGGGCTGAAGGACGCGACGTTGCGGCCGCCACGCCGCGCGCCAGCGACGTGGTCACCGATGCAACCATTTTCGCCGACGATGCATGCCTATAAGGACCTGGCATTTTTGCAGTGCAGCACTTGACAGCAGCGGGGTCGGCGGTGTTTTCTAACCCCATGGTCAACGCCTCCGCCCCCTTCGCCCTCGCACACGACGCCTTCGCGGCGCCGGATCGTGCGCGGGTGGATGCCGGCAGCACCACGGCCATTACCCTGATTACCACCACCACCGGCACCACCTGCCGGGTGCGGTCCGTCGTCTTCGCGTAACTCACGAAAACCACGGCCCCGCACCGAACCAGGTGGCGGGGAAACCTTCCACCGAGCGCGATGCGGGGCCTCCCACCGAGGTTGCCATGTCCAGTGCTGTTTCCGTAGAACCCGCCGCGTCGCCCTTGCCGGTGCCCCCGTTCACCGTCGTGCACAAGTTCGGCGGCACGTCGGTGGCCGACGCCGATCGTTACCGCCATGTTGCCCGTCTGCTGCTGCAGCGCCCCGAGCGGATGCAGGTCACCGTGGTGTCGGCGATGAAAGGGGTGACCGATGGCCTGATCGAGCTGGCGCGGATGGCGGCGGCGGGCTCGCCGCAGTGGCGTGATGCCTGGTATGCGCTGCGCGCGCGTCATCGCGGTGCGGCCGCCTCGTTGCTCGGCGAACATTCCGGGGCCAGCGTGGAATGGCTTGATGCCCGCTTCGACGAGCTGGCCGAACTGCTGGCCGCGTTGGCGGTGATCGGCGGGTTGCCGGATGACGTACTGGACAGGGTGCAGGGACTGGGAGAAGTGTGCTCGGCACACCTGCTGGGGCACCATTTCCTGGCCATCGGCGAGGACTGTGCGGTGCTGGATGCGCGCGATGTGCTGGTGGTCGATCATGGCGAACTGGGCGTCAACGTCGACTGGGAGACCAGTGCCAAGCGGTTGCAGGCATGGCGTCAGCGGCATCCGCAGACGCGGGTGGTGGCGACCGGATTCATCGCGCGCGACGGCAAGGGGCGCATCACCACGCTCGGGCGCAATGGCAGCGATTACTCCGGTGCGATCTTCGCCGCCCTGTTCGACGCCGACGAACTGCAGATATGGACCGATGTGGACGGCGTGTTGTCCGCCGATCCGCGACTGGTGCCCGAAGCGGTGCAACTGGAGGCGCTGAGCTACGACGAAGCCTGCGAACTGGCCTATTTCGGTGCCAAGGTTGTCCATCCGCAGACCATGTCGCCGGCCATCCAGCGCGGCCTGCCGATCCTGATCCGCAACACGTTCCATCCGGACCATCCGGGCACCCGCATCACCGCCGAACGCTCGGTGCGTGGACCGATCAAGGGGCTGACGCTGAGCGCCGAACTTGCCGTGCTCAACCTGGAAGGTACCGGCCTGATCGGTGTGCCCGGCACCGCCGAGCGGGTGTTCTCGGCGTTGCGCCAGGCACACGTCTCGGTGGTGATGATCTCGCAAGGGTCGTCCGAGCATTCCATCTGCTGTGTGGTACGTGGCAACGAGGCGGTGCGGGGCCGCGATGCCTTGCTGCAGGCGTTTGCGCATGAACTTGCGGTGGCACAGGTGCAGCGCGTGCAGTTGACCACGGGTGTGAGCGTGCTGGCGGCGGTAGGCGATGGCATGGCAGGGCAGCCCGGTGTGGCGGCACGCCTGTTCGAGTCGCTGGGCCGCGCGCAGGTGAACATTCTCGCCATTGCGCAGGGGTCCTCGGAGCGCAACATTTCAGTGGCCATCGACAGCGGCGACGCGACACGTGCCCTGCGCGCCGCGCATGCGGGCTTCTGGCTGTCGCCGCAGACGTTCGCGGTGGGCGTGATTGGTCCGGGCAACGTCGGTGCGGCGTTGCTGGACCAGCTGCAGGCAGAGCAGGGGCCGCTGCTCGGAAAGGCCAACATCGACCTGCGCCTGCGCGCGGTGGCATCGCGCGGCGGCATGTACCTCGCGCCGCGCGCGCTTCAGGGTGAGTGGCGCGCCGCGCTGCAGGAGGGCAGGGAGGCCAATGACCTGGACCGCTTCACCGCCCATCTGCTGTCGGCCCACCTGCCGCACGCGGTGGTGATCGACTGCAGCGGCAGCGCCGAGGTGGCCGAGCGCTACGAGGGCTGGCTGGCAGCCGGCATCCACGTGGTGACGCCGAACAAGCAGGCCGGTTCCGGACCGTTGGAGCGCTACCAGCGCATTCGTGCAGCCGCGACCGCCAGCGGCGCGCGCTTCCGTTATGAAGCGACCGTCGGCGCGGGGCTGCCGGTGATCACCACGCTGCGTGATCTGGTCGACACCGGTGACGAGGTGCTGTCGATCGAAGGTATTTTCTCTGGCACGCTGGCATGGCTGTTCAATCGCTTCGACGGCAGCCAGTCCTTCTCTTCGCTGGTAGAGCAGGCGCGTGGCATGGGCTATACCGAGCCCGATCCGCGCGACGATCTGTCCGGCATCGACGTGGCACGCAAGCTGGTGATCCTGGCGCGCGAGGCCGGCCGCGCGCTCAGCCTGGAGCAGGTGCAGGTGGAAAGCCTGGTGCCGGAGGTTCTGCGCGGCGGCAGCGTGGAGGCGTTCATGCAACACCTCAGTGACAACGATGCGGTGTTGCTGCAGCGCCTGCGGCAGGCGCGCGAACGCGGTGCCGTGCTGCGTTACGTGGCTGCACTGACGCCGCAGGGCGCGTCGGTCGGCCTGGTCGAGGTGCCGCTTGACCACGCATTCGCCAACCTGAAACTCACCGACAACGTGGTCCAGTTTCGCACCCGTCGGTACTGTGACAATCCGCTCGTGGTGCAGGGGCCGGGGGCGGGTCCCGATGTGACCGCGGCCGGTGTGTTCGCGGACCTGCTGCGCGTGGCTGCCGGCGAAGGGGCGCGCCTGTGATCGCACGCGCGTTCGCACCGGCGTCGGTCGGCAATGTCGGCGTCGGCTTCGACATTCTGGGCCATGCCATCGCCGGCGTCGGTGACACGGTGACCGTGCGTCGGATCGCCGAGCGCGAGGTGCGGATCGACGCCATCCGCGGCGCCGACCTGCCGCTGCCACGGGAGCCCGCGCTCAATACGGCCGGCGCGGCCCTGATGGCGCTGCAGGAGGCGCTCGACCTGCCGTACGGCTTTGCCGTCGAGATCGACAAGGGCATCGCATTGGGATCAGGCATGGGCGGATCGGCCGCCTCCTGCGTAGCGGCACTGGTTGCCGCCAATGCGCTGCTCGATGCACCGCTGGACCGACAGGCCCTGTATCCGTTCGCACTGGAAGGCGAGATGGTGGCGAGCGGTGGCCGCCATGGGGACAACCTCGGGCCCATGTTGCTGGGTGGGCTGGTGTTGAGCACCGCCGACCGGCTGGTGTCCATCCCGGTACCGGCAGCGTGGCACAGCCTGCTGGTGCATCCCGACGCGGTGCTGGAGACCCGTCGCGCACGCGAGGCGTTGAAGGGCAGTTATGCCTTGGGTGATTTCGTGGCGCAGAGTGCGAACCTTGCGCTGGTGCTGGCCGGTTGCTTCCAGAACGATGCGGCACTGGTCCGTGCCGGCCTGCGGGACGTGCTGGTCGAGCCGCGGCGTGCACCGCTGATCGGTGGCTTCGCGGCGGCCCGGGACGCCGCGCTGGCAGCCGGGGCGATGGGCGCCAGCATCTCCGGCGCCGGGCCCAGCGTATTTGCCTGGTTTGAAGACAAGGCCAGCGCACAGGCCGCCGCCGCGCCGGTGCAGGCCGCGTTTGCTGCGGCACGCTTCGACAGCCAGGCGTGGGTATCTCCGTTGTCCGCACCGGCGGCGGTGCTGTTGTGAACTCTCCCCCCCTTCAGGAAGGTGCGATGCACTTTGTTTCCACTCGCGGCCAGTCCGCACCGGTATCACTGAGCGCAGCCATTGCCGCAGGGCTGGCGCCTGATGGCGGCCTGTACGTGCCGCAGTCGCTGCCCGCCGCGCGTCGCTTCGTTGCCACCGATTCGCTGGCAAAGACGGCCGCGCAGGTACTGGCCCCGTTCTTTGAAGGCGATGTATTGGCGGATGCGCTGCCCGCTATCTGCACGGAGGCATTTGATTTCCCGCTGCCGCTGCGGCCGCTGGCACGCCGCGGCGACCATGTGCTGGAGTTGTTCCATGGCCCCACGGCGGCGTTCAAGGACGTCGGTGCCCGTTTCCTCGCTGCCGCGTTGGCGCGCCTGCGGGCGGGACATGCCCAGCCGCTGACGATCGTGGTGGCAACCTCGGGTGACACCGGCGCTGCGGTGGCCGCGGCCTTCCACGGCCAGCCTGGACTGCGCGTGGTGGTGCTGTATCCGGATGGCCGGGTGTCGCCGCGCCAAGCGCACCAGTTGGGGTGTTTCGGCGGCAACGTGCAGGCGTTCCGTGTTTCCGGATCATTCGACGACTGCCAGGCCCTGGCGAAGCAGGCGCTGGCGGATACGCAGTTGCAGGCCCAGGTGCCGTTGAGTTCAGCCAACAGCATCAGCCTGGGCCGGCTGCTGCCGCAGATGAGTTACTACGCGCACGCCGCGCTGCAGCACCAGCAGGCCGGGGGCGCGCTGCTGAATCTGGTGATTCCGACCGGCAACCTGGGCAATGCGATGGCGGCGATCCTGGCACGCGCCGTGGGCCTGCCCCTTGGACGCATCGTGCTGGCGACCAATGCCAATGATGTGCTGCCGCGCTATTTCGCCGGCGAAGATTTCAGCCCCGGTGCGAGTGTGGCCACGACGGCCAATGCGATGGACGTCGGCGCGCCCAGCAACTTCGAGCGGCTGCGCTGGCTGTTTGCGGAGGATGATCGGGCGCTGCGGGAAGCGTTCACCGCACACAGTGTGGATGACGTGGCGATCCGCGCGACCATCGCCAGTGCGTTCGCCAGCACCGGCGAGGTGTTCTGTCCGCACACCGCGACGGCCGTGCGGGTGCTGGATGATCTTCGTGCGCAGGGCGCCAAGGGGGACTGGGCAGTCGTCGCCACCGCGCATCCGGCGAAGTTCGAGTCGGTGGTGGAGCCGTTGATCGGCACCGCATTGGAGGTGCCGCCCGCACTGGAGGAGCTGTTGCGTCGGCCGACGCATGCCGAGCCGCTGGCGGCGGACTACGCCGCGCTGCGGGCGGTGTTGCAGCAGTAGCGCCGAGCCACGCTCGGCGGATTCCGTCCGACGTTGTAGTGCCCGGCGTCGGCCACGCCGCTGCGCTCGCCGACCATGGGTCGGCGCTACCAGAGGATGCGCATTCGCGTAGCGCCGAGCCACGCTCGGCGGATTCCGTCCGACGTTGTAGTGCCCGGCGTCGGCCACGCCGCTGCGCTCGCCGACCATGGGTCGGCGCTACCAGAGGATGCGCACTCGCGTAGCGCCGAGCCACGCTCGGCGGATTCCGTCCGACGTTGTAGTACCCGGCGTCGGCCACGCCGCTGCGCTCGCCGACCATGGGTCGGCGCTACCAGATGATGCGCATTCGCGTAGCGCCGAGCCACGCTCGGCGGATTCCATCCGACGTCTCACTGCCTGAAACGGCCTAGCCCGTAGCCAGACGTCGCAGGGCGGGTTCGTCGAGGATCTCCACGACGTTCAAATGGGGCAGGGCAATCATCGCCTGCTGGCGAAGACGGGTGAAGGTGCGGCTGACGGTTTCCATCGTCAGCCCGAGATGATCGGCGATGTCCCCACGCCCCATCGGCAGGGTGACACGCAGGGCCACGCCCCCCAGGCGCACCTCGCGCTCGGCCAGCCGCAACAGGAAATCGGCCACCTTCTCCGGTGGCTGCAGGCGTGCCAGCGACAGCGCCGCATCCTGCGCATCGTCCAGCGCCTGGCAGGCGCGCTGCAGCAGCTTGCGCTCCAGGTGCGGGTAGCGGTCGCGCAGCTCGCGCATGTGGGTCACCGATACGCGGCAGACGCGGCTGTCGGCGATCGCTTCCACATCGTGACGGTGGAGATCGCTGCCGCTCAGGCCCAGGTAATCGCCGGGCAACACGAACCCGTTGATCTGCCGGCGCCCGTCGGACAACGTGCGCACCAGCCGCAACGCGCCCTGCGTCAAGGTATAGACATGGTGGCGGGGTTCACCGCTGCGGGCCAACGTGCTGCCCATGGCGAGCTGCTGGGACACCGTGACGGCCTCCAACGCCTGGCCTTCTTCCGGTGACAGCGCGGAACAGACCGCCAGGTGGCGCACCGAGCAGTGCATGCAGTCCAATGTCGAACAGCCGGGCGTGGCGGGGCGGAAAGCATCGGCAGGGCTGGAATCGAACCGCGACATGGCGTGGGGGGCAAAGCGCGCTGCGAGGGGAAGTGGCCATGATACGACATGTGGCCGATGCGCCCGGACGCAGGCGCAGCGGGCAGTGCTGCCGCTACAATGACCGCCCTTGCCCTTCCCCCGTTTTCTGCAGGAGCCCCACGTGATCAAGCCCCGTACCCCGCCCGGCATCATGGAACTGCTGCCGCGCGAGCAGATCGCGTTCCAGCGCATGCTGGACGTCATCCGCCGCAATTACGAGCGCTTCGGGTTCCTGCCGGTGGAAACGCCGGTGTTCGAGCTGTCTGACGTGCTGCTGACCAAATCCGGTGGCGAAACCGAGCGCCAGGTGTACTTCGTCCAGTCCACCGGTGCCCTGGCCAATGCAGCGCAGGCCGATGACGCCTCGTTGCCGGAACTGGCCCTGCGCTTTGACCTGACCGTGCCGCTGGCCCGCTACGTGGCCGAGCACGAACACGACCTGACCTTCCCGTTCCGCCGCTACCAGATGCAGCGCGTCTACCGTGGCGAACGGGCCCAGCGCGGCCGCTTCCGTGAGTTCTACCAGTGCGACATCGACGTGATCGGCAAGGATGCCCTCAGCATCCGCTATGACGCGGAAGTACTGGCGGTCATCCATGCGGTGTTCGCCGAACTGCGCATCGGTGACTTCGCCGTCCAGCTGAACAACCGCAAGCTGCTGCGCGGCTTCTTCGAAACCCTGGGCGTGGCCGACGGCGAACGCCAGCTGGCCGTGCTGCGGGAAGTGGACAAGCTGGACAAGCGCGGAGCGGACTACGTGCGCGAGACGCTGGTCGGCGCCGACTTCAACATCCCGTCCGATCAGGTCGAGCGGATCCTGGCCTTCGTGGCGGTGCGCTCGCAGGGGCACGAGGATGCGCTGGCCCAACTGGCGCTGCTGGAGGCCGACGCGGCGGCGACGGATACGCTGCGTACCGGCGTGGCGGAGCTGCGCGAAGTGCTGCAGCTGGTGAAGGCGCTGGGTGTGCCGGAGCAGGCGTACTGCCTGAACTTCTCCATCGCCCGCGGCCTGGATTACTACACCGGCACGGTGTACGAAACGATGCTGACCGATCACCCGCAGATCGGCTCGATCTGCTCGGGTGGGCGCTATGAAGACCTGGCCAGCCACTACAGCAAATCCAAGCTGCCGGGCGTGGGCATTTCCATCGGCCTGACGCGCCTGTTCTGGCAACTGCGCGAAGCCGGCCTGATCGAAGGGATCGAAGCCAGCAGCGTGCACGCGCTGGTCGCCCTGATGGACGAGCAGGGCATGCCGCAGTCGCTGGACATCGCCCGCCGGCTGCGCGTCGGTGGCATCAACACCGAGGTGCAGATGGAAGCGAAGAAGATCGGCAAGCAGTTCCAGTACGCGGCCAAGGCAGGCATCCGCTTTGTCGTCCTGGCCGGCGAAGACGAGCTGGCGCGCGGCGTGGTGGCAGTGAAAGACCTGCTGCGCGAACAGCAGTTCGAAGTATCCCGTGATGAACTGGCCAGCACGCTGCAGGTTGAGCTGGAGCAGGCCCGCGCCATGGCGTGAGGGTTGCCGGGGATCCCTTTTGCGTGGAGAGAGGGATCCCCGCCCATGACACGCGCCGCCGAACCACCCACCGTCACCGGTGGGTTTTTTTTGCCCTGGATTTGACCGGTGACCGGGTCTTGCGATAATGTACTAGCACGCTATTACATTGATACCTGCTGCGCTCCCATGAAAGCCCGTCCCGCCCCGAACCCGAAAGACACCCAGGCCGACCTTGCATCGCTCGCTGACGCATTCGCCGCGCTGGATGACGCCGGGGAGGTCGCCGCGTTCCTGCGTGACCTGTGCACCCCGGCGGAACTGGAAGCCATTGCCGACCGCTGGAAAGTGGTGCCGTTGCTGCAGCAGGGCGTGCCGTACCGCGAGATCCATGAGCGCACCGGCGTCAGCGTGACCACGACCGGTCGCGTGGCCCGTTCACTGGAGCATGGCCATCGTGGCTACGCTGCCGCCATCGCGCGCCTCGCCACGCGCTGAACCGAATGCTCCACCCCTGAATTTCAAGAGACTTTCCCCCATGAGTGCACTCCAGGCAGCCCCGGCACGAGACCGGCTGCGTATCGCCATCCAGAAGAACGGGCGCTTGGCCGAACCCGCGCGCAACCTGCTCAGCGCGTGTGGCCTGAGCTGGCGCGAGAGCCGCGACAAGCTGTTCTGCTATGGCGAATCACTGCCGGTGGATCTGCTGCTGGTGCGCGACGATGACATCCCCGGGCTGATCGCCGATGGCGTGTGCGACCTCGGCATCGTCGGCCGCAACGAGCTGGACGAGCAGGGCGCGGCGCGCGTGCAGCGCGGCCTGAAGCCGGCCTTCCAGGCACTGCGCGGGTTGGGCTTCGGTGCCTGCCGGTTGATGCTGGCCGTCCCTGAAGAATGGGAATGGGAGGGTCCGGCGCAGGTGGCCGGCACCCGCATCGCCACCAGCTATCCGGCCATCCTGAAAGACTGGCTTGCTGCGCGCGGAATCGACG
>Ga0247812_10000880_pt1 | contig 17249 bp, 19 predicted proteins | sample UWRJL149409B1_FD_178011 | JGI IMG/M metagenome (GOLD analysis project Ga0247812, IMG submission 178011) | Plant litter microbial communities from Arlington Agricultural Research Station in Wisconsin, United States - UWRJ-L149-409B-1 | ecosystem: Environmental > Terrestrial > Plant litter >...
CGCCGATTCAATAAACTAACGCAACACAATTAACTTTAAATTTGTGTTGTTATGAGTCAAAATTTTAAACGAATGAACCTTCAAGAACGGGTTCAGATTGAGAAGTATCTTGACAAGGGATTGTCAGCTTGTTCCATTGCTATTTTGTTGAACAGGCACAAGTCTACCATCTCCCGTGAGATACAAAATACGCATTACAATTCTTATAGTGCATTTCATTCTCATATGAGATCAACGAAGATCTGCAGTGAAAAAAATTACGGCAGATCAAAGATTTTATCCAATAAAATTCTGTTGAAATATGTGCTTTCGAAATTGCGAAAAAAATGGTCGCCTGAGCAGATTTCATTATCTTTAAAAAAGAAATATCCTAATGAGAAAAGTATGCAGGCAAGCCACGAAACCATCTATTTTTATATCTATCTCCACAGCAAAAAATCACTCAAGGAAGAACTCATTAAACAGCTTCGCCAAAAGCGAAAAACACGCGGATCAAGACATACCAAAGCTGTCCGTGATGTGAAGATCTCCGACAGGACAACCATTGATGAGCGCCCGGCAGAAGTGCTCGGACGTGAGATTCCAGGCCATTGGGAAGGCGACCTGATTGTAGGAAAGGAAAACAAATCTTTTATAGGAACATTGACTGAGAGAAGTTCACGCGCACTGATATTGGTACATCTTCAAAACAAGGAAGCAGAAACTGTGCGCAAAGCATTTGAAGCCGAGTTCAAGAAACTCCCTAAACTCATGCGAAAGAGCCTTACCTACGACAACGGAACCGAAATGGCTCAGCATAAATTATTCACTAAAAACACGAAAGTGAAAGTCTATTTTGCACATCCATACAGTCCTTGGGAACGGCCTACAAATGAGAACACAAATGGGCTTCTAAGGGATTACTTTCCTAAAGGAACCGACTTATCAGTACACTCGAAAACGTACCTTAAAAAAGTCCAGAGAGAGCTCAATGAAAGGCCAAGAAAAGTCCTGGATGTGAGATCGCCATCGGAGGTTTTCAATGAAATGATTATAGCAAAAATTGAACTCTGATTTTTTTGTGTATTTTAGCTTAAAGTTGCGTTAGCAATTTGAAACCGCCTCAGATAGACTTCGTAAACATGAGAAATTATAGAGAGATCGGACTACATTTTTTTACTGTTATGCTAATTATAATGGTTCCTCTATTTGTTGTACCAAATTTATCTACAGACTTGAAAAATTACCAAAGAGAAACTAATGTATTAAAAGATACAAGAATTGATGTGCGAGAATACAGAGGGAAATATTTTCAAAAGAAAGTAGAAAAAACTTTAGTTATTTTATTGCAGGATGAAAGTGAAATCCATTTAAGTAATAGTCAAAGTTGCTGGAAAGAAATTCAAAACAAAAATAATGTCGGAAAGAAAATTACTTTTTACTCTGGGAACAACACTGCGGATAGAATGAATCCTGTACAGTTAGAAATTGAAGATAAAGTTATTTATGACCCAAGTGAAAATGCTAAATGGGGATATTTTCTTGTATTAATGACAGTTGGTCTTGCGATATATTCAGGGAACAAGCTAAGAAATTATCTAAAAACGTAAGAATCTGCTGGTAACAGCCTGTAACCGCAATCGCGGGGATTTTGGTCGCCGGAAGTTGTTGATTCACGAAGAAAGTTTTATCTTGGCAGAGAGAACTCAGTTCGCTTTGATCCGCGACTGCGGTTACAGGCGAAACGTTATGAGATATGCCAAACGCCCAAAATCACCACGCACACGATGATTACAAAAAAACGAATATTTCCATTTTTAACCTTAATAGCAGTTTTATTTTTTTCTTGTCAAGAAAAGGAATTGATTCCGATCCCTTTCGAAAAAATTGCCAATGGCGATGTTATTCCTGACGGTAAGTATCCAGGATATATTTATTTTTTAAATTCGAAAAATGACACATTGAACAAATTAAGTTGTCATTCTAATGTTTGGATAGTTGTTTCAAACGATACTGTAGAAAGTATTGACTTTGGCAAGCAATATGTTCCCGGAAGAAAATCAACAAATCCAGAAGTCATCGAATATTTTAAGGAATTTGATCAAGCGATTGCATTTCAAATCAAAGGTTGCAAATTTGATCCTTGGCCATTTAATTTAAAGGTTGAAAATGAACAAGAATACGAATAACAGCACATCTCATAACAGCCGGTAAGCTAATTACGCTGGTTTTCGGTAAAATGAACATTGTTTTTCACGATGAATGTTTTATCTTGGCAGAGAAAACTCAGTCCGCTGGCATCGCGAATTCGCTTACCGGCGACACGTTATGTGCCATAGTTGTGAAAATCACCCAAACGACATGAAAAAAATTCTAATCATTATCTTCATTTTCTTAGCCAATTTCATTCAAGCCCAAGACAAAATAAATCGCGAGTCTTTTAAGCTTGATCTAGCTGTAGATTCTACGCAATATTATTCTATGGACGTAATGCAATCTCCATACTTCGTAAAAGAAAAGACCCTACAAATTTACTGTTCTGAAAAACTATTTGTCGAAACGGAAATAAAAGGCGATACGATTTATTCGATGAAAGTCGTGGGCAAAAATAAGTTTCCTGAAAAAACGATTGAAATATCATTTACTCAAAATGAAGAAGATCGTAGTAATATCATTACAATGCTGAATATCAAAAATCCATTTAATAAAATTTTGAAATATGATGCAATGATGTTTACACCTTATAGTCAGAAATGGAAGTCAACAAGTATAATCCCTATTCAACCTAAACTGCAAAATTTTGAATCTTGGCCGCATACAATTATAACTTTAGTATTAGACAATTGGCGATTAGAGTAATCACTACGGCACATAACCGCCGCTATAAAAATTTGCTGGTTTTCGGTAAATTGACAGTTTTGTTTTCACGAAGATTGTTCTATCTTGGCAGAGAAAACTCAGCCCACTTGAATCGCAAATTCTCATAGCGGCCTCACGTTAGGAGAAAGCAGCTCGAAAACATCGAAACTATGAAAATCACATTAACCTTACTTTTATTAATATTGAGCATCAATACATTTGGTCAAAATGACACAATTATTAGTAAGGAAACAAAAGAACTAGCAATAAAACTTGAGAAGAAGCATCCGGCAAAATTTTTCGATTCAGCTTCTAGACTTTATAAAGCAAAGCACTTAAATGATGCAGCTTTTTTATTTTACTTAGGACAATTAAGATATAAATATTATTTAGCAGCTGGAGAAGGTTCCGATAGCGATGGCCAATTATTCGCTTCATTACAAAATGTGCTAGGCGAGCAAATAAACTTTGATTTAGGTGAGAACTTAGACAATTATTTAATGCTACTTGAAGAAGTAATTAATTGGGATAGATTAAATGATTACAAATATTATTCAAAAACTAACTTACCAGGAAAACATAAAAAGGTTTTAGAAGGATTGATTAACTATAAAAATTGGGTTATAGAAAACAAAAGTACTATAACTGAACGAAGAAATAAAGTAGTAGAGGACAGAAAAAAGTAACGTAATCCTGCCTTCTCCTAACCGCGCATTTAAAAAATTGCTGGTTTTTAGGTAATTGTACGTTCGCGTTCACGAAGAAAGTTTATCTTCGGCAGAGAGAACTCAGTTCGCTTTGCCGCAACTTCTCAAATGCGCATAACGTTGTGGGTAATTTCAGAGAACCAAACAGAAAATAACAATAAATCGAAACATCATGTCAGAAAAAGAAAAGGAATTAAAATCATTTAATCAATGTGCCGACGCACTATCAGTTTTAGATAAAAGAAGTATTCTTAAGGTATTTCATATGCTTTCTATACATTTTGAAGTAGTACCTTTTCTAGAAAATTCAAATGAAAATAAAAACAACTTTAACCATAATGGTAGCCAAGATAATATTGAAAATGAAGTCTTACTAGAAGCACAAAAAAAGACTGCACAAAAAAAAGCAACAGGAACAACGACTACAAAAAAATCTAAAACAAGTTCTAAAGATTTGACGTATTTGACTGACTACGATTTCCGACCATCTGGTGTTGAAGGAACTAAAGAGTTCTATGAAAAATATAAATCTATCAGCAACATGGAAAACAATTTGATTTTCGCATATTATTTTCAAGAAATAAGAAAAGAAAAAGAAATAAGTACTGATTTAATTTATAGTGCTTACAGGCATGTCGGATTAAAAATTCCAAGTTTTCCTCAGTCATTAATTGATACAAAAGCGAGAAAAGGATGGATTGACACAGCAAATATGCATGAATTAAAAGTTACCAGAGCTGGAATAAACTTTATGGAACATGAAATCGGTAAATCCAATGATTAAAAATATTGGAGAATATATTAATTGTATAAACGATTTTGAGAATCTTTCAAGCTCCCAGCTGATTGATTATTTTGCTTACTATCTTGCAAAGTTTAAAAATCAAAGTACATTTAAACCAAAAGATATTGAACAATGCTTTTCTGAATTATCAATACCTGCGTATTCAAATATACCGAGCTATTTAACCAATAAGACAAAAAAGGTTAAAGGCATACAAAGATATCTTCGAAATAAAGATACGTCATTCAGCCTATCTAGAATAACAACAGAAGAAATTAATAAAAATATTATTATTGATTTACCTAAAATAGCTATTAATAATTCGCTCAGAGATTTGGCTTTGAAGTTGACAAATAAAAGTGAAAAAGCATTTCTAGAAGAAGCCGTAAAAACATTTGAAGTAGAAGCTTACAAAGCTTCAATAATAATGGTTTGGCTGTTAACAATTGACCACTTATACGAATATATCTTATCTAATAAACTAACTGACTTTGTTCTAGCTCTAAAAAAAGTTCTTCCTAAAAAAAATATTCATACTAAAGACGATTTTGCGGATTTAAAGGAAAGTCAATTTATAGAAATATGTCGTAGTGCAGGTATTATATCAAATGATGTTAGAAAAATTTTGGACGTTAAATTAGGCGTGAGAAATTCATTTGCACATCCATCAAATATTATTTTACCAAAAAGTAAAGCTTTAGAATTTATTGAAGATTTAGTTGAAAATGTTATTTTAAAATACTAAAGAAACTACCCACAACAGCCGGTAAGCTAATTACGCTGGTTTTCGGTAAAATGAACATTGTTTTTCACGAAGAAAGTTTTATCTTGGCAGAGAAAACTCTGTCCGCTGGCATCGCGAATTCGCTTACCGGCGACACGTTGGGCGATATTTTGCGTATGGTGACCAAAAACGAAATTCAATGAGAAATATTATTTGTGCTTTATGCTTATTAGTAGTTTTCATTTCTTGCAAAAAAGAAGAAATTAAAGTACAAGAAAGAAAACAATTTGACAGATTGAAAGGAGATGAAAAATATCACAGCCTATTCATAAATATTAAATACCCAAATAAAAATTATGAAGAGATGGAAATTTACGTGTCAGAAAATAACGATACGATTCTTAATCAATATAAGTATTCAAAAAATGACATATTAGACACTATAGTTAGTGAATATTACGATCTTAAAATAACCAAAGCGGATAAACCTCATTTTTACAATGGTTCAATTACCTTACATTCAAAGTACGAAAATTTAAAACTTAACAAACAAAATCGAAGAAGAATAGAATTTACTTATTATGACCAAAATAAAGATAGTGTGTTTTTGAGACAAAAAATATCTAAAACTGGAAATACTATCAATTTCACTTACGAGAATTACTATGGTAAAGAACTTCAAGGTATTTTATATCAAATAGTTGAAAGGGATACTACAAACGACTTGATCAACTTAAATCAAATACACTTATTAGTTTCTAATACGCCTATAAATTACAATTCATTCCTAAAATCATATTCGTTAGATAAAGACAAAAATAAAAAGCTCACTTTAAAAAATGTAAACTTAAAATTAGAAAACAGAAAAACATCGCCCAACAGCCGGTAAGCGAATTACGCTGGTTTTCGGTAAGTTGAAGGTTTGTTCTTCACGAAGAAAGTTTTATCTTGGCAGAGAAAACTCAGTCCGCTGGCATCGCGAATTCGCTTACCGGCGACACGTTAGCTGTAATCATAACGCAGCCTCAAGAATCCAGCGCAAATTCATTCACCTAATTTAAGCAGAAAATGAAATATACACCACCAACTCACAAAACCACCTCTTTTAATTGTCCAAGCTGTGGTGCATTTGCAAGACAATATTGGTTCATTCTTTATTATACAAATGGAAACGGATTTTCTAAATTATATGATATGGAAATGTCTAGTTGTGAACATTGTTCAAAATCAGCATATTGGTTTAATGAGAAGATGATAATTCCGAACGTAGGAGGCGTGATGATGGCAAATCCAGATTTACCTGCGGAAATTGTTGAAGATTATAATGAAGCGAGAAGTATCTTAAACATATCGCCGAGAGGTTCAGCAGCGTTGCTGAGATTAGCAATCCAAAAACTTTGCGAGTTTCTCGGAGAAAGTGGGAAGAACATAAATGACGACATTGCGAATCTCGTTAAAAAAGGATTACCTATAAAAATTCAGCAATCACTAGATATTCTGAGAGTTGTTGGAAATAATGCAGTTCATCCGGGACAAATAGACTTGAAAGATAATTTTGAATTGTCAATAGCATTATTTGGATTAATTAACGTAATTGCAGATGTTATGATTACTCAACCAAAACATGTCGAGAGTTTGTATGGAACCTTGCCTCCAAATTTAATTGAAGCAATTGAAAAACGAGATAAAAAGAGTTGATTTCAAATGACTACAGCTAACACACGCTAAGCGCAATTGCTGTTTTTGTTGTTGCCGGAACATTTCTTTTTCATAACTTCGACTTATCACGCCGAAAAATCTCAGTTCCAAATTTTGCAACTGCGCCTAGCGCGAGAACGTTAACTGAAAGCCGTAAAAATTGCGCATAAAACATAATAATATCAAATGTCTATTCAAAAATTAGCAGAAAAAGAACATCAACTTCATTTAATCGTAACTTCATTGAAAGGAACGATTAAAGAAAAAGAAGCGCAAATCTTTAAGCTCAAATTGCCAGAAGAATTTAAAAAATTACATTTTGAATATGCAGAATTTAGCAATGATAATATTGAAGCAATAAAACGTGGACTTTTTTTGTATTGGTTTTCTCTTTCGGAGCCGATGTTTTTAACCGGAATATTTGAAATTGATAAGGTTGCTAACGAAAAGATCATCAAAAATATTGAGAAAATAATTGACACTGATAAAATTGATTATGAATTATCTTGGATGTTGAGTTACTATAAAGAATGGGATTGGATTTTTGAGAATTATAAGAGTTATAAAAAATTTTATACCGCATTATTAAGCAGTAATGTTTCGTTACCAAAAATTAATAAAGAGCTAATGCTTAATCGCGGGTTAATGGGAAACTATTGGAATTCATTAGATTAACTTGGCCTTCAGTTAACCGCCGTTTCAAGACATTGCCGGGTTTTCGGTAGCCGGAAGTTGTGGTTTCACGAAGAAACATTATCTTCGGCAGAGAGAACACAGTTCGCTTGAATCGCAACCTCGCTTAAGCCGCGACACGTTACCGGCAAGCAGTCCGAAAATCGAAAAAAACGAACAGTACCATTCATGGACAAAACGAATCTTAAAATATCTCGTCAATTTAGCTTTTTTAGCCTTGATGATTTTTTTTGCATATTTATCTTATGCGATAATTGTTCGTGTCCCAACATCTGGAAAACTAATGGATTTAATTTGGAGCCAAACCATCCAACTTTTACCTTTCTATCTGATTTCAGTTTTCACAATGAGTTTGCTTAATTATTTGTTTGAGCGGAAAATTGAGAAAAGAACTCAATCTTATGAATTTCTTCTTTTACTAACGATTCACATTTGTTTTATAATATTAGCAACCCTTTATTACTCATACGATTTTTATAATTTCGTCATGCTTGAAAATGAAAGTTAAATGCTACCAGCCGGTAACAGAGAACTGTGCTGAAAAACAAATAATTTTGTTTGTTTTTTTATCTCACTATTGACAATACACTGCGATAACCTGCATCATTCAACTCCAGATTTTGCAATTACAAAAGCTTGTTTTAATAATTTATTACACACTGCTATTAATGTGAGTTTTTCGCTTTTTCCTTTGTTGGTTATTAAGTCACTTTGTTGGTTATTAAGTCACTTTGTTGTGGTTTTTCCGTAGCAAATATTAATATTTAGAACGGTAGTGTCTTGTGTCCACAATATTATTTACATTAGCGTTGTAAGCGTTAGCATATTCACTTATTTATAAGTTATGTGACAGCGCTTGACGCGCGAGAAAGAATCTGCAATTGTTGATGTTTATACTTAAAATCTTCTTTTTATCTGTTAGAATATTACACAAAAGCGATTGTAGATTTCAAAAATCAATATTTATATTTTGCTTAAAGAAATCTATTTTAATGGTAAATTTATGATTTCTTCGTTTATCCTTTTGTCAATTTTCGCCAATCTCTTTGTCAACTCTTTGTAGATTTTTTTTGTAGATTTCTTTGTAAAAATCTTTGTCGATTTTCTTTGTCGAATTTCTTTGTCGAATTTTACCTAAGCAAAATCATTTTGCCATCATTCAATAAAAAATCAATTTCCAAAACACAAAAAAAAATAAAATTTCCTAATTCAAAAACTTCCTTTTTTGCTAAATTTTTGTCCATTGCGCCGTCACATAACCGCCGTTTCAAGAAATTGCCGGTTTTTAGATAATTGAATGTTTTGTTTCACGAAGAAAGTTTTATCTTGGCAGAGAATATTCAGCTCGCTGGCATTGGCAATTTCGTGAAGCGGCCAAACGTTAGTGGCAAGCTCACAGAAAATCCAGAAAACATGAAGACCTTCTTAATATTTCTTTTGGCATCTATTGTTCAATTTTCTTATTCTCAGGAAACCAAAGTTTCTAGAAATGAATTAATAAACTCATTTAAGAAGACAATTATTCAAATCAAAAAAGGAATAATTCAGACGGATTCAAATCCTTGGTTTGCGGATAATACGAACGACAATTACTTTAAAAAGGATACTATTGTTTTGATAAATGCTCGAAGTTTTAAAAGGGAATTTTGTAAAGTAATCAACTGGAATTTTTACAAGGAAACTGCTTTTACGATTGGCTACGCTGATTATTGTAGTGAACCACCAACTCAAAAAGTAAATATGCTAAAAGATTGGATTGAATTAAAAGTTTATGATTTCAAGGGTAATTTATTAATTGAATTATTTAATCAAGATAAACTTGTCGAAAAGTTTAAAATCATTTCTTTCGAGAAAAAACAATCTTTATACGATAAAGCAGAGTTTGAATATATTTTAAGAATAGTAAGAATGGCTAATTAAAGAGCCAGCCACTAACCGCCGTTTCACGCAATTGCTGGTTTTCGGTAAATTGAACGTTTTATTTTCATAACTTCGTTTCCGGTTGCAGAAAATACTCTGCTTCTATTGTCGCAACTGACGCGAAGCGGCCACACGTTGGCGGCAATATAAAAAGAAACATCGGCGATATGAATTATAATGAAATTCCAAGTCTAACCAAAGTTAAAAAGGCAATCGAAAAATTTAAAAATTTAGATTGGCCACAGTACGAGAACGAACAAGATATCAACAAATTTGTTGATGATTTCTCAAAAATTATTACAGCCGAACTTGGAATTTTTCTAAACTTTTTAATGCCTTTAAAGCACAGCGATTTTAAATTTGGAATATTTCGAGCGCGCGAAGTTGATACATTTAATGATATAAACCTTTTCACAGAGCACTCATATCCGCCACCATCAGTTACAAAATTTGGTCGTTGTAACTTCCCAAACCATCCAGTTTTCTATTCTTCAAATAATCCTGTTACGGCTCTTATTGAAGTTGTCCGTAATGGTAATGTAGCTGGCAAAAGATTTTGTATTTCATCATGGAAAATAAGCGACCCTGACGAAACATTGATATTTGAAAATTTCCTGCAAAGTGATTTGCATCCTGGAAATAATTTTGGAATTCTTGCTAAGGCGGCAATCGAAAAAATTGGAGAACCATTTGAAAACACACTGAGCAAAGCAAAAAAAAGTGCGATTATTGAATTTATGAAATTTGTTGATACACAATTTATAGACGATCAAAGCTATTCTTTTTCTGCTGCTTTAGCTCATAGAAGGCTATATGCAAATGACAATTACAGTACAGATATTTTGTTGTATCCAAGTGTTCAATCAAATAAGCAAGGAGTAAATCTTGCAATAAGTCCAAACTTTGTTGATAACCATTTACAATTGCAAAGATGTTACATAGCAGAGTTGAATCATTACGACATTGGTACAGGTAATTTTAACATGACGTTTTCGAAATATGGTGAAGTCATGAAAAACAAATTGATTTGGAAAAAACTTGACCCAAATGATAAAGACTATCAAACGTATTTTAAAGAAGATTTTCAAGATTTCTTAAATCCAGAATACAAACTTGACTTTCTAACTAAAGATACTGCCGCCAACAGCCGGTAAGCTAATTACGCTGGTTTTCGGTAAGTTGAACGTTTGTTTTTCACGAAGAAAGTTCTATCTTGGCAGAGAGAACTCAGTCCGCTGGCATCGCGAATTCGCTTACCGGCGACACGTTAGGTGAAAGCTTTTTTACGACATTATGAAACATCAAGTCCAATATAAATTAGATATTATTTCAAATGTTTGGAACAACTATATTTGGGATTATCCAAGTTGTCAAAAGCTAATAAATTTTACTAAAGTCTCGCAAAGTAATTACATTGGAGACATCTTCGGGTACTTTCACGATACATTTGAAATAATCTTCAATAAACAATCGGGAACGGACTACGTTCAAATATTTTCCTCGCATATCAGTTTCTTACAAGCAATATACGTTCAACAAGATTTCATCGAAGAAATGCTAGTTATATTCAAGACAAGTCTAACCAAAGAACATCTAAAAAAGGATTTCAATTATTCAATAAATCGTGAAATCAGAAACGAAATTATCGGACATCCAATTCGAAAATTTGATGGAAAATTGGTTTCATCATCATTATTCGGTTATGAACGTTCCACAGACAAAATTGTTTATCTACAATACCATGAAAAAAACAATTTTGAATTTGAATTGATTGAACATAATATTGGAGATATAGTTTCTCGTCACATTGAATTTTTAAATACATATTTCGATAAAATAATCGAAAAACTCAGTCAAATACTCTCGCATTTCAAAAAAGAAATTATAATTGTTCAAAATAATTTGCCGAAAATTTCATTTGAGAAATTAATCATATTGCTTTCTCAAAAATTCAGTTACTTTTTAAATAATACCTATTTGTATGATAAAGAGTCAATAACAAAAATATACGCTAAAAGAATGACACACAAACGTTATCGAATAGTTTTAGAATGTTTTCATAAAGACCTACGTTCAATGCTTGATGAGCAATTAATTAATTGCGACAGTGTGTTTAACATGCCAAACAATAGCACCCATAAATCACTAGACTTCGAAATTCCACTTTTTAATGATGATGGTGATTTTATAAACATTAATGTGAAGAAAAAAGTTGGACGTCCAAAGACAAACTATAATTACGAGCTTGGAAAAATTGCTACAAAAAGATCGCCAAACGAATTTGAAATGTATAGCAGATTTTTAATAGGAAAGTGTAAAAATAAGACAGTTCTATCAGAGTTGGAATATATGAAAGCAAACATTTATGACGAAATTGAATACCTTTCATCATTTTATCATATTAGAAAAATTCTCAAAAATTAACAAAGCCTTCACCTAACAGCCGGTAAGCTAATTACGCTGGTTTTAGGTAAAATGAACGTTTGTTTTTCACGAAGAAAGTTTTATCTTGGCAGAGAAAACTCAGTCCGCTGGCATCGCGAATTCGCTTACCGGCGACACGTTGCCCGCAAATCGCCGTGGCGCGCGTGAAAAAAGTTACGTGAATATTTCTCTTTTCTTTTCTAAATTTTTTTAGATTTTTAGAAAAGCTAAATTGATAAAATTATTTATTTCTTATTTAATTTCTTGAATTTGCACAGAGATTATTTATCGCCAAATCTAGAAATTCTTTCTCTTAATTCTTTGTCTGATTATTTTGCGCAGATCTCATACAACATCCAATTCGTCGAGTTTAGAAAAACGCAAGTTTGATCGCTAAAGTCTATAAACTCTTTGTCTAATTTCTTTATCTAATTGTTTCGCGAAAAACTCGCACAACTTTTTTTTATACGAGACAATTTATTTTCGCTCGAAGGTTTCCAAAAATTGAATTTAAATTTAGCGAAATCTTAAAAAATGAAATCTATTTTGTCCGCGACCTTCGGGCAACAGCCGCTTCACGCAATTGCGAAGTTTTTCTTCGCCGCAAAATCTATTTTCACGAAGAATGTTTTATCTTGGCAGAGAAAACTCAGTTCGCTTTAATTCGCAACTGCGCGAGAGCGGCGACACGTTGGCTGCAATTCGTCGACGAGCGTGCGTACAAAACATTTCTTATGAAGAAAATTGGAAAAATTATTTTTTTATGTTTCACTGTCTTTTTACTAATTCCATTTTTTATTGGAATTTCTGAAAAAATAAATCGACCAAACTTTAAAAATCTTCCGACACGGGAATATGTTATTATTGGAATAATTCTGTTACTTATGATTTACACAAACTTAAAATGGTTTATTATGTATAGAAAATCTAAACAGTAAAATTTTGCAAACATGAGCCCATACACATTTAGAGAATTAAAGTTAGAATATGGAGAAATGATTTATTTAATCAATGAAAAAGGAGAAGGCTATTCCGGAACTTATGAAAACGATTACAATAATTCAACGGAAACATTTAGGTTTAGCAACTATTCAAATGGAAAAATAGAAACAATAAGAATAGAAAGTCTTCAATTTTTGAAACGCTATAGTTCTTAAAATACATGAACTGCAGCCAACAGCCGTTTCAAGAAATTGCCGGTTTTTAGGTTATTGAATGTTTTGTTTTCACGAAGAATGTTTTATCTTGGCAGAGGAAACTTTATCCGCTGGGATCTCGAATTCGCTTACCCGCGATACGTGGTGGGCTATTTTGAAGGAACAGACCAGATAAAACGCCGCCGTTAAACGCACTTGGAGTTGAAGAATTTCTATTGCAAAACTATATGCGTTAATTTATGAATATATTAGATAAACGGTGGAAACGGTTATTAATTGGATTGTTTTTAGGCGGAATGATGTCCGAAGGACTAAGCCTTCTAACACATCGGAGGGTTGAAATGAATGCAGTTTTTCTCGCGATAATTCTTTACTTCGTACTGACCAATGCATATCGTAGAAATCAGAGTGATTTGGAAAACACAACGAAGGAGAACGAAAAATAAAAACAGCGCACAATAGCTCATTTACTAAAAGCGCTTGTTTCTAGTAATTGAATATTTAGAATTCACGAAGAAAGTTTTATCTTGGCAGAGAGAACTCAGTTCACTTTGCCGCAACTTCTCAAATGCGCATAACGTTAGCGGCAAGCTTACGACCAAATACCCAAAACGACCCTCTCAACAAAGCAAAACAGGTCTTTAAAACAAAGTGATTCGTTTTAATGTAATATATCTTTGTGCAAACAAAAATAAAATATTATGCTAGACCACATTATCATTACAGTAAGCGATTTAGAACGTTCGTTCGCTTTTTACAACAATGCGTTTAAGCCACTTAATATCTCATTCGCTATGGACTTCAAAGGTCAAAACGGGCATTCCGACTTAAAAGGTTTTGGGGATGGAAATACAATCTTTTTTTGGTTGAAAGAAGGGATATCTAATTCAAATGGAGTACATATTGGATTTGTAGCAAAAGACCATAAAGAAGTTGAAGCATTCCACAAATCGGCCGTTTCCGCAGGTGCTAAAACAATGTATCCACCAAGAATTTTTCCAGAATACTATCCTGGCTACTTTGCCACTTGGATAATTGACCCTGACGGTTACGAAATTGAACTGGTACATAAAGGTTAATTAGAAATGGAAAAAAATAATTACGAAGGAGCGTTACAACTGCCAATTAGTTCAGGATTTAATGCTACTTCAACAACAAATGATGTAATAAAAGGAATTGACCTTACAGGAAAAACAGCAATAGTGACAGGCGGTTATGCAGGTATCGGATTAGAAACGGTAAAAGCATTGGCATCAGCAGGAGCAACCGTAATTGTGCCTACAAGAAATAGAGAGAAAGCAAAAAAGAGTTTGGAGGGAATTTCAAATGTAGAGTTGGAAACGATGGATTTAATGAGCCCAAATTCCATTGATGCGTTTGCAGAAAAGTTTTTGGCTTCAGATAGACCTTTGCATATGCTCATAAACAATGCAGGTATTATGTGGGTTCCGTTACAACGTGATGAGCGTGGTTATGAATCGCAATTGGCAACCAATTATTTAGGGCATTTTCAATTGACTGCAAAACTTTGGACTGCATTGTTAAAAGCTAATGGAGCAAGAGTCATAAATGTTTCTTCTTGGGGACATCATTTTTCACCTTTCATATTTGATGACCCAAATTTCATCAATAGAGAATATGAAACCTTTTCGGCTTATGGTCAGTCCAAAACTGCCAGTATTCTTTTTTCTTTGGAATTAGATAACAGAGGAAAAAATGTTGGAGTTCGTTCTTATTCCGTTCATCCGGGAATAATTGTAGAAACTGAATTAAACAGACACGTTTCAAAGGAAACACTACAAAATTTTGGTGTATTTGATGAAAGCGGCAATGTAATAAACGACCCATCAAAAGGATTAAAATCACTTTCACAAGGAGCTTCAACAACAGTTTGGTGTGCTACAAATTCAAAGTTAAATAATATTGGCGGTGTCTATTGCGAGGATGTTGAAATAGCCGAATTGGATGATTTACAAGAAAACAAGAACGGTATAATGAAAAGCGTAATGCCATACGCATTAGAAGAAAGAACAGCTAAAAACCTTTGGACGACAAGTGAAGAATTAACAAATATAAAATTTGACATTTAATTTCAATAGTAATAATTAAAAGAGGTGTTTTAAATGACACCTCTTTTTAATGTGTAAATTTGCATTTTCAATCTTATGGCAGGAAAACAACAAAGTGAATATGCTGAAATTCTTTTATCGTGTATAGAAGAAAAATACTTTAAAGACGAAATCGTTTTAGAGCATCATTCATTTGCACGAATAATTTCGGGCGAAATGAAAGTAATTCAAGCAGATGAAACTTACACTTTCAGTGCGGGAGATACGCTTCTATTTCCCTGTAATCAACTATCTACACTAATTAAAAATCCAAAAAACGGACAACCCTACAAAGCGGTTGTGATATTTTTTACGCCAAAAAGATTAAAAGAATTTTATTGCAATAATCCTGTTCAACATACAGAACTGCATACACATAAAATAAAAACTTTTGAAAAGCACCCAATGTTGGAAAGTTTTTTTGCTTCACTCATTCCCTATTTTGATTTGGAAAGTGAATTACCCGAAAAAATTGTTTCCATAAAAATAGAAGAAGCATTAACTATTCTTCGTTCTATTGACAACGACATAGATAACCTTTTAGCAGATTTTTCTGAACCACATAAAATCAACCTTACAGATTTTATGGAGAAGAACTATATGCATAATTTGACGATGGAAAAATTTGGTTATTTAACAGGACGTAGTTTGACCACTTTTAAGCGTGACTTCAAAAAGACATTTAATACCACACCGCAAAAATGGATTATTAAAAAAAGATTAGAACTTGCCCATTATCAATTGTCTGAAAAAGGACAAAAGCCAATTGAAGTTTATCTTGAAACAGGTTTTGAAAATCTTTCCCATTTTTCTTTTGCATTCAAAAAGCAGTTCGGTTATGCACCAACAAACTTGACAAACCAAAAAGCCAGCCGCTAACAGAGAACTGTGCTAAAAAACAAATGATTTTGTTTGTTTTTTTATCTCACTATTGACAATACACTGCGATAACCTGCATCATACTCAACTCCAGATTTAGCAATTGCAAAAGCTTGTTTTAGTAATTTATTACACACCGCTATTAATGGTAGTTTTTGCTTTTCCTTTATTTGTAATCCGTTCACTGGTGTGGTTTTCCCGTAGCAAATATTAATATTTAGAAAGGTGGTATCTTATGTTTGAAAAGATTATATACATTAGCGTTGTAAGCGTTAGAGTATTCGCTTATATATAAGTTGTGTGACATTGCAGAAAAAATCATCCAAAATAAAGAATAATGAGAAATATGTTTTTGATCCTTCTATTAGTAACTTCATTTTCTTATTCACAAAATCAAAAAGTCGAAAGGGAAGCTTTTAAACTTGAACTAATCGCTGACCCAGAAAATAATTATTCTGCAGACATTCCGAAATCTCCATATTTTGTGAAGGAAAAAGTTATTCAAATATATCCTGGCGAAAATTTAAATATAGAAACCGAAATTAAAGCCGACACAATATATTCAATGAAAGTTGTTGAAAAAGTTACTTCTCCAGAAAAAACGATTAAACTAAAGTTTCTACAAAATGTGACTGATCGAAAAAACACACAAATGATTCTTTCAGTTGTAAATCCATTTGATAGAAAAATAATTTACGATGCAATGATGTATACTGTCGGTGGACAAAAATGGGTTCCCACAAGTATTATTGCAATTCAACCAAATTTAGTAGGCTATGAAACTTGGCCAGATGTAATTGCAACTATTGTACTTGAGAACTGGCGATTTACAAAATAAGCAACGGCACACAACAGCCGGTAAACGAATTACGCTGGTTTAAGGTAAAATGACGTTTTGTTTTCACGAAGAAAGTTTTATCTTAGCAGAGAAAACTCAGTTCGCTGGCATCGCGAATTCGCTTACCGGCGACACGTTACCCAACATTTCAAAAGAACATCCGCGATAAAATGAAGATCAAAACAGGACGACACGATAAAATTATTGACAAGTTAGATCTTTCCGGCGGGAAAGGTTCTCATTTTGATTTTTGGCATTTACACTATGATTTCGATGGCGAAGGAAGTGATGAATTTGAAACAAGAAAGAAATATCTTTTAGAAGCTTTTAGAATTTATGATAAGCTAAAAACTAAACTTGAAAAATATCCAAATGAATTTCAATTGTGGATTGGGATAGACGAAATTGAAAGTGGAGACGATGGAGTGTATATTCATACAAAAAATCCTAATTCTGATTATTTTCCTCATGTGGTAAAA
>Ga0247812_10000882_pt1 | contig 17207 bp, 6 predicted proteins | sample UWRJL149409B1_FD_178011 | JGI IMG/M metagenome (GOLD analysis project Ga0247812, IMG submission 178011) | Plant litter microbial communities from Arlington Agricultural Research Station in Wisconsin, United States - UWRJ-L149-409B-1 | ecosystem: Environmental > Terrestrial > Plant litter >...
GCAGGTGATGGCCAAGCCGGTCCGTGGCGTCGATCCCAGCGACTCGTTCCTGACCCGCATCGGCCGCAAGATCCGCCGCATGCTGGCCGGTACCTAAGCGGCATCGCATTCGCGCTGTCGCGCCCACGGTTCGCTGGACGAACCGTGGGCGCCGCTTCACCAGCGCCCCTGCGCCTGTAGCGCTGCCCCCGGACTCCGGGGGCGGCGGTCTCTCCGGTCTGCCCCGCCGCGGGCACAGGCCCTGACGCGATGTCTCCACGCCGTGGCGCCTGTCCTGCATAATCAGGGAATGAGCGTCCTGCGTTTTGACAATGTAAGCAAACAGTACGCCGGTGGACACGAGGCGCTGACCGATGTCAGCTTCAACGTGGCACCGGGCGAGATGGTGTTCGTCACCGGCCATTCCGGTGCCGGCAAGAGCACCCTGTTGAAGTTGATCCACCTGGACGAACGGCCCAGCCGTGGCGCGGTGGTGTTCAACGAGCGCAACCTGCTGAAGGTGCGTGGCGGCGATGTGCCCCGGCACCGTCGTGAGGTCGGCGCGGTCTACCAGGACCACCGGCTGCTGATGGACCGCAGCATTTCCGAGAATGTCGCCCTGCCGCTGATCCTGCGTGGCACGCGCCGTGCCGACATCGGCAAGCGCGTGCGCTCGGTGCTGGAGCGGATGGGCCTGGGCCATCGAGAAAAGGCCCTGCCGTCGCAGCTCTCGGCAGGCGAACAGCAGCGCGTGGGCATCGCCCGCGCCATCGTCGGCGAGCCGCGCCTGTTGGTGGCCGACGAGCCTACCGGCAACCTGGACCCGACGTTGGCCGCGGAGATCATGGCACTGTTCGCCGAGCTGCCCTCGCGGGGCACCAGTGTGCTGGTGGTCAGCCATGACCTGGCCCTGCTGCGGCGCATGCGCAAGCGTGTGCTGATCCTGGACCACGGCAGGCTGGTCGACGACATCTCGCCGCAGGACCTGGCCGAATGAGCACCGATACCCCTCCTTCCACCGAGCGCAAGGCCAATGCGCCGGCGGCCGCTCCCTCGCGCGTCGGCATCTGGTGGCAGCACCACATGCACAGCATCGTCTTCAGCCTGGGCCGCGCCTTCCGCAAGCCATGGTCGACGCTGCTCACCGTAATGGTCATGGCACTGGCGCTGGCCCTGCCGCTCGGCCTGTCCATCGCCCTGGACAACCTCAAGCACTTCACCGGCAGCGTGCAGCAATCGCGCGACATCAATCTGTTCCTGAAAGCCGATCTGGACGGTGCGACCGCCGAGGCATTGGCCACCGAACTGCGCGCCCGCGATGACGTCCAAGCGGTGCAGCTGCGTACGCCTGACGAGGGGCTGGAAGAACTGCGCGAGAACGCCGGCCTCGGCGAAGCGATCGATGCGCTGCAGTCCAACCCGTTGCCCAGCCTGCTGGTGGTGACGCCGGCAGCGGCGACCGACGATGCCCGCCTGGCGCGCGCACTGGGCACGCTGCCGCAGGCCGACCTGGTGCAGCACGATGCGCTGTGGCGCACGCGCCTGGATGCCTGGCTGGCCTTCGGCGCACGGCTGGTGCAGGTGTTGTCCCTGGTGCTCGGCCTCGGTGCGGTGCTGGTGGTCGGCAACACGGTGCGGCTGGACATCCAGGCGCGACGCGAGGAGATCGGCGTGCTGCAGCTGCTCGGCGCCAGTGATGGCTTCATCCGACGCCCCTTCCTGTACCTGGGTGCCTGGTACGGGCTGGGGGCGGGTCTGGTCGCGCTGGGCCTGATCGCCGGTGCCGGCGCGGCACTGTCCGGCCCGCTGTCCCAGCTGTCGCAGAGTTACGCCAGTCCGTTCGCGCTGAAGGGGCTGGACCTGCTGCATTCCTCGGTGGTGCTGCTGGCCATCGTGCTGGTCGGCTGGCTGGGGGCATGGTTGGTCACCGGGCATTTCCTGCGCCAGACGCGCCCCACTGAAACCTGAGCCCGGCATGCTCAAGCACGCCCTCAAACACCTGCACGACGATGCCACACGGGTCATGGTGGTCGACGGATCGCGGCTGGTCCGCAAGCTGATCGGCGACGTGCTGCAGCGCGACCTGCCCGGCGTGCAGGTAGTGGGCTGTGCCGGCATCGAAGATGCCCGCCGGGCCCTGCTGGACGGACCGGTCAACCTGGTCACCACGTCGCTGTCGCTGCCCGATGGCGATGGGCTGGCGCTGGCGAAGATGGTGCGCGAATCCGCCGGCCAGGCGTACGTGCCGGTGATCGTGGTCTCCGGCGAGGCCCAGGTGCACCTGGAGCAGCGCCGTTTCACCGACTACATCACCGACTATTTCGACAAGTCGCTGGGCCACGAGGCGCTGGCCGCCTTCATCCGCGGCTATGTGCAGCCGGCCATCATCCCCGGCGCCACGCTGTTGTACGTGGAAGACAGCCGGGTCGTGGCCGAGGCCACCAAGCGCATGCTGGAACGGCAGCAGCTCAACGTGCTGCACGTGATGACCGCTGAAGAAGCGGTCACCCTGCTGACTGCCGAATCCCTCGGCCGCAACCAGCACCGGATCGATCTGGTGCTGACCGATGTCACCTTGAAGGGCGAGCTCAGTGGCCGCGACCTGGTGGAGCGCGTGCGCGTGGATTTCGGTTACGGCAAGCGCCGCCTGCCGGTGCTGGTGATGACCGGGGATGGCAATCCCCTCAATCAGACCGTGCTGCTGCAGGCCGGTGCCAACGACCTGGTGCTGAAGCCCATCGAAGAGCGGCTGCTGGTGACCAAGGTGTTGTTCCAGCTCCGGCTGTCCCGTCTGAACCCCCGATCGGTGATGTAATGAACGAAGCGGTACCTCACGCGGTCCAGCTGGAAGCGAGCTGGAAAGCGCACGTGGGCGATTGGCTGCTGCAGCCGCAGATGCGCGAACTGTCCGCCTTCCTGCGCCAGCGCAAGGCGGCAGGCGCCGCGGTCTTTCCGCCGGGCCCGCAGATCTTTGCCGCCTTCGACGCCACGCCCTTCGATGCGACCAAGGTGGTGATCCTCGGCCAGGACCCGTACCACGGCCGTGGCCAGGCGCATGGCCTGAGCTTCTCGGTGCCGCCAGGTGTGCCGGTGCCGCCCTCGCTGCTCAACATCTACAAGGAACTCGAGCGCGACCTGGACGTGCCACGGCCGGACCATGGTTGCCTGCTGCCGTGGGCCCGCCAGGGCGTGCTGCTGCTCAATGCAGTGTTGACGGTGGAAGAGAGCAGTGCCGGTGCGCATCAGAAGCGCGGCTGGGAGGGGTTTACCGATCATGTGGTGGAGACCTTGAACCGCGAGCGCGATGGTCTGGTCTTCATGCTGTGGGGCGCCTATGCCCAGCAGAAGGGCAAGGTCATCGACACGGCCCGTCACCGCGTCCTGAAGGCGCCGCATCCCTCGCCGTTGTCGGCGCACCGTGGCTTCGTCGGCTGCGGACATTTTTCCGCCGCCAACGACTATCTCCAGCGACGGGGGCAGGCCCCGATCGACTGGTCGCTGCCGCCGGCCAGCGCGATGAGCGCAGCCGTTGGCGGATGACGGTGAGTGACGACCGTGAGTCGTCACGCGGTCGATCAGTCCTCCAGCATTTCGATTATCGCGCGTGCCACTTTACGTTTTCGTGGTGTCATTTTCCGTAGCAGGCAGAGAATCTCGGCCTCGTGCGGATTGCGCTCGGCGGGGGTTATCTCCGGTATCGGCAGATCGTTTCCATCCTGCGGCCTACCCGGTCCTCGCCCCGTTGCCAACCACTCAAAATAGACCTGCGTCACAATTGCAATTTGTGCCAAATGGGTCACACTTGGGCACGTTCCGCCCTCGCGTTCCCATTGCGCCACGGCGCTCCGGCGTACGCCGGTTTCCTGCGCCAACTGTGATTGGGATAACCCGGCAGTAAGTCGCGAACGCCGGATCCTGTCGCACATGTCCTTCATTCCCCACCCCTCTCCATGTCGTGGTAAGCACAGCTTACCGGGAAGTGATTCTTTTTTCGGCTGTACAGAAACGCTGTCGGGCATTTATGTGGCAACCGTGCCGACCTTTCCCAGGACTGCAGGTCAGCGTTACTGCCCTCTACTTCCACGTCGCTCCATTTGACGGTTCCCCCGCGTCCCGCATTAATCACTCCCAACCGGGCCTAAACGTAAACCCGGAGAGAACCGGACGGCAGTCAATCAGTTCAGGTGACGGAGTAATTCCGCCGCCGCGATCAGGTACTGCCTGAAGCAATGCGGGGGGCAAGGGAATGGATAATGTGAAGGCCGTGAAACTACCGTCATTACGCTGGCACGCGCTGGTGATGCTGACGGTGTTGATGGTGCTGGGTTGCCTGGGACGTGCCCATGCCCAAGCGACCACGGCCTGTACCGCCGGTGCCTGCGTCAGTGCCGGCCCGCGGTTGGCATCGGTGGATTCCACCCAGAGCCCGATCCTCAACCTGCTGTTCGGCGCGCTGCTGCCGGGCACCACCCTCAACCTGACCGCCGCCGACTGGAACAGCCTGGCCGGCGCCAACATCAACCTCAATGCGCTGATCACCCAGCTCAACGGCGGCGTGGTCGTCAGCGACCCCAGCCAGGTGCTGAACACCGCGATCAGCCTGGGCACGCTGCGCGCCGCGATGGTGGCCGTGCTGCAGGCCGACAACCAGGCCTTGGCCGCCAATATCCTCAACGCGTTGCCACTCGGCGTAGCCGGTGCCACCGGCACGATCCGGCTGGGGGATCTGCTGGAGATCGCACTCCCCACCGGTTCGCTGACCACGGTCAGGCTCAACGTGCTCGACCTGCTGACCGGCAGCGTGCAGCTGTACAACTTCAGCAACGTGTTGACCACGCCGACGCCAATCACGGTGAACACCGCGGCGCTGGGGCTCACCGGCCTGGCCAACGTGCGCCTGTGGCTGCAGGTGGTGGAGCGCCCCGTCTATACCTGCGGGCCAGTGGGCAGCGCGTTCCACAGTGCGGCGATCCGGGTGAAGCTGGACCTCGACCTCGCGCAGGGCTTGAACACGGCAGCGCTGACGGGGCTGCTCAACAACCTCAACGTGCTGGGCCTGGTCAAAGTCTCCAACGCCAACATCAGTGCCAGCGTGCTGCACCTGCAGGTATACGCCGACATCGCCCGCGCCGAGGGCAGCATCTCGGCGGTCAACCTGGTGGCCAATGCGGTGACCCTGCAGGCGCGCCCGGGACTGGTGAACCTGTACGTGGGGCAGATCAGCGATGCCACGTTCTTCAACCGGTCGACCGTGCTGACCGAAAGCGCCCTGACGCCAGCGACGCTTACCTCGCTCAATGTCACCGTGCGCATCACCACGCTGCTCAACATTCCCGTCGCCGACGTATCGGTGCCGCTGGCCGTCAGCATCCGCGGCTTCGCCACGGCCACGCCCGGCCTGCAGGCGGCAAGTTTCACCGGCCCCTACCCACAGACGCGCACGCTCGCCGCCGGTACCGTCAGCGCGGCAACGATGGTGTCCACCCTGGTCAACTCGCTCAACATCCAGGTCACCAGCGGCACCCCCGTGGTGACATTGCTGGGAGCGCTGCCGTTGCCGTTGCCGATCAACGACCTGGTCAACACGCTGGTCAGCACCCTGCTGCAGCCGATCCGCACGGCAGTCAACACGCTGGTGACGCCGGTGCTGACGACCCTGCTTGGCGGAGTGGTCGACAACCTGCTGGGTCTGCTCGGTATCCGCATCGGCCAGGCCGTGTTCACCGTGGAAGGGGTGACGCAGGCTTGCGCCGCCACGCTGCAGCTGGTGAAGGAACTGCAGCCTACCAGTGACACCGGCCGCTTCAACCTGGCCATCACCTACAACGGCGGCACGGTGGGCACGGCGAACAACGTCGGCAACAACGGGGCCACCGCCGCCGTGGTGACCGTGCCAGGCGGCACCTACGCGATGGCGGAAACCGCAGCGTCGGGCACCACCCTGGAGCGCTATGCCAGCACGTGGCAGTGCGCCAACCAGGACGGTACGGTCGTCAGCTCGGGCACCGGCAACAGCTTCAACCTGCAGGCGCCGGCCGTGAGCGCCGTGCCCGTTGCGCTGGTATGTCGCATCGTCAACCGCACGCGCCGAGCGGATCTATCGATCACCAAGACCGACGGCAGTGGCACGTACACGCCTGGTGGCACCGCGACGTACACCTTGGTGGTGACCAACGGCGGCCCCGATGCAGTGACCGCTGCAGTGGTCAACGACACCCTGCCCAACGGAGCGACCTTGAGCGCCGCCTGGACCTGCAGCGCCAGTGCCGGCAGCGCCTGCGCGGTGGCCAGTGGCGGGGCAGTGGGCGGCAACAGCATCAGCGTCGGTGTCGATCTGATCGATGGCGGGCAGGCCACCATCAACGTCCCGGTGATCTTCAGCAGCAACCCCGCCGCGTACTGACGCTCGGGTGCCTTACCCCGACCGGCGCGCAGCCCATCGCGTGCTGCCGGCAATAACGACGGAACGACGGTAACGCATCGCCGTGATGCGACCCGCAGCAGGCGAGGAACAGGGCATGTCCAAGGCAGTCGAGCACCGCATGCAACGCGCCGTATCGCTTGCCCGTAAAGGGTGGGGTGCGTGCCTGCTCGCCATGCTGCTGCCGGCCACGTTGTTCGCCCAGTCCTACCCGAGCCCGCTCAGCAACACCGCCAACGTCGCGCCGCCTGCCGACATCGGCGATCTGGTGCCAGGCAACAACAGCGCCACCGACAGCAACGTGCTTGCCCTGCAGGCGCAGCTGAGCCTGTCGAAGAGCATCCTCGGCCCGACCAGCGTGACCGCAGGTGCGCAGGTGCAGTACCAGATCCAGGTCAACAACCAGGGCCCGTCCGGCGCGCTGGGCGTGACCGTGGTCGATGCGGTGCCGGTCCTGCTGACCAACGTCAGCTGGACCTGCACGGCGGCCTCACCGGCCTCGTCATGCGCGCTCGCCAGCGGCACCGGCAACAGCATCAGCGTGCAGGTGAACATCGGCGTCGGCGACGCGGTGACCTTGGTGGTCAGCGGCACGGCGCCCTCTGCCACCCCGGCGACCGTACCGGCGAACACCGCCTCGCTGATCCTGCCGCCGGGCACCACCGATCCAACGCCGGGTGACAACAGCGCCACCACGCCGGTGATCAGTGTGCAGCCGGCCGCGATCGTGGCCGTGGCCGACGTATTTCCCGGCGTGATCGCCAGCACCGGCGGCACCACCTCCAGCGCGCTGGTCAACGACACCCTGGGTGGGGCGGCCGTCGTGGCAGCGGAGCTGATCGTCACGCTGCCGGCGGCGCCGACAGGATTCAGCATCGACGGCGACGGGCGGATCAGCGTGCCCGGTGGCGCGCCTGCCGGCCGCACGTCGCTGGATTACCAGATCTGCGAACGGGTATCGCCGAGCAACTGCGCCACCGCCAGCGCCACCTTTGTGGTCGCCCCGTCGACGCTGTCCGATAGTTACAACGTGGCATCCGGCACGCCGTCGTTCAGCGCTACCGTGGCCAGCAATGACAATGCTCCGCCGAATGCGGTGTATACCGCCACGAGCGCACTGCCGGCGGGTCTGGTGTTCAACGCGGATGGCAGCTTCACCCTGGCCCCGACGGGCGGAATCCTGTCGCCCGTGTCCTTCGAATACCGCGTGTGCCTGCCGGCGCCCGATGCGGCGGTGTGCGCTTTCGCCAGCGCCGGCGTGCTGGTGGATGCCAACCCGCTGCTCGCCGTCGACGATGCGTTCCCCGCGCCGTTCGCTGCCGGTGCGGGCGGCACCACGCCGTCTGTACTGGGCAATGACACGCTCAACGGGGCCCCCTTTGCACCGGCGCTGGTCGCGCTGACGCTGGCCACGCCGCCGGCGGGCTTCAGCATCGCGCCGACCGGCGAAATCACCGTGCCGGCCACCGCCGCTGCGGGCGTCACCACGCTGACGTATCGACTGTGCGAAGCCGCCGTACCGAACAACTGCGATACCGCCGATGTCTCCCTGATCATCAGTCCGGATGCGGTGGATGACAGCGTGGCCACGCCAGGCGCCGGCCTGCCGGTGAGCGGCAACGTCGCGGACAACGACAACGTCGCGGCCGGTTCTGCCTTTACGGTGACCACGCCGGCGACGCGCGGCACGGTGGTGATGGATGCCTTCGGTGTATTCACCTACACGCCCGACAACGGCAACACCGGCCCCGACAGCTTCGTTTACCAGATATGCCTGCCCGCACCGAACACGTTGGTGTGCGATACCGCCACGGTCAACGTGCAGGTCGCGGCGAACGCCATCGATGCGGTGGACGACGTGATCACCAGCCTGGTGGCTGCCAGCGGTGGCACGACGACCAGCGTGCTGGCCAATGATCTGCTGAACGGTGTGGGGGTCGCGCCGGCACAGGTCACGGTGGCCCTGCAGGGCGCGCCAGCGGACTACAGCGTGAACGCAGCCGGCCAGATCGTCGTCGCCGCAAACGCAGCGGCCGGCGCACAGGCGCTCACCTACCGACTGTGCGAAGTGGCCACGCCGAGCAATTGCGATACGGCCACCGTGCAGCTGGTGGTGGCGCCGTCCGCCGCCGGTGAGAGCTTCAACGCCACGGCCGGCGTTGCATTCCCCGGTGTGCTGAGCGGCAACGACAACCCCGCAACCGACGCGGTATACAACCTGCTGTCCGGGCCGACGGACGGCACCGCGACAGTGGCCCCCGATGGCAGCTTCAGGTACACCGCATTGCCGGCCTACAGCGGTACGGACAGCTTCCAGTACCAGGTGTGCCTGCCCGCGCCCAACAGCGCGATATGTGCCACTGCCACGGCGAGCTTCGTCGTGACGGCTGCCGTCATCGCCGCCAACGATGACGACTTCTCAAGCACACCGCTGACGGCGGCAGGCGGACTGACTGCCAGCGTCCTGACCAACGACACCCTCAACGCCGCGCCGGTAGTGCCCGCGCAGATGGCCTTCGCGCTGACCGGCGCGGCACCGGTGGGGTTCACCCTGCAGCCTACCGGCGAGCTCAGCGTGCCGGCCGGCGCCCAGGCGGGCATCGTCAACCTCACCTACCAGCTGTGCGAGCCCGGCACCACCAACTGCGATACCGCCACCATCACGGTGGTCATTACCCCCGATGCGGTGGACGACGTGCTGTCGACCAATGCAGGTCGTGCCGTCAGCGGCAACGTTGCGATCAACGACAATGCACCGGCCGGCTCGCAGTTCAACGTGGTCGCCCCTGCGCCTGCAGGCCTGGTGTTCGCGGCCGATGGCAGCTTCACGTACACACCGCCGACACTGTTCACCGGCCCGACCACGTTCGATTACCAGGTCTGCCTGCCGGCACCGCAGGCCACGGTCTGCGCGACGGCAACGGTGACCGTCAACGTCAATGCCGGCACGCTGCAGGCCAACGACGATGATTTCCGCTCGTTGATCCTGGATGCCAACACCGGCGGTACAACCAACAGCCTGCTCGCCAATGACACCCACAACGGCGCGATTCCGCCGGATCCGGCGGAAGTGCAGCTGGCCCTGGTGGGCGAGCCGGCCGGATACGTAGTGAACAGCAACGGCACCGTCACCGTGCCCGGGGGCGCCGCGGCAGGCCAGGTGACCTTCGGGTACCAGGTGTGCGAAGTCGCGCTGCCGTCCAACTGCAGCTCGGCCAACGTGCTGCTGCTGTTGAGCCCGGTCGCGAACAACGACAACTTCAGCACCCAGGCGGGGATAGCGCTGAACAACAGTGTTGCCGCCAACGACAACGTTCCCGCCGGCAGTGCCTACGAAGTCAGCGGCACCGCACCGGCAGGCCTGGTGTTCACTGCGGATGGCAGCTTCATCTACACCCCCCCGCCGGGCACGCAGGGGGCCGTGACATTCGCCTACCAGGTCTGCCTGCCTGCTCCCAACACCACCGTCTGCACCACCGCGACAGTCACCCTGAACGTCAATGCGGGCACGCTGGTCGCGAACGACGATGACTTCCGCGCGACACCGGTGGATCCCGCGCTGGGCGGCAGCACCGCCAGCGTGCTGGTCAACGACAGCCTGGACACTACAACGCCGCCAGCGTCCAGCGCCGTGCAGCTTGCACTGCTCAATGCGCCGGCCGGTTACACGCTGGCCGCCGATGGCACCGTCAACGTCGCCGCCGGTGTGGTGGCCGGTGCCGTGACGCTCACCTACCAGCTGTGCGAAGCCGCATTGCCCAGCAACTGCGATACCGCCCAGATCTCGCTGGTGGTGTCGCCACAGGCGCTGGCCGATGCGTTCTCCACTCCGGTCGGGCAACTGCTCGCCGGTAACGTCGGCAGCAACGACAACGCACCGGTCGGCTCGGTCTACAGCGTCACCGGCATCGAACCCACCGGCCTGTCGTTCAGCCCGGATGGCAGCTTCCTGTTCAATCCACCGGTCAACTTCACCGGGGCGGTGAACTTCGATTACCAGGTCTGCCTGCCTGCGCCGGACAGCACCCGATGCAGCACGGCATCGGCCACGATCAGCGTCAATGCCGGCAACCTGGCTGCGCTGGGCGATGACTTCACTGCCACGCCATTGCCGCCCGGTGGCAGCACCGCGCTGAGCGTGCTCGCCAATGACAGCTTGAACGGCGTATCGCCGCCGGCGGCCGCCTCGGTGACGCTGCAGCTGGTGGGCGCGCCTGCCGGCTATGCGCTGACCGCCGACGGTCTGCTGCAGGTGCCGGCAGCGGCCACCGCCGGCGTCAACGTTCTCACCTACCAACTGTGCGAAGTGGCTGCGCCAGCCAACTGCGCCAGTGCACAGATCACCGTGGTCGTGACGCCGCAAGCCAGCGACGATGCGCTGTCCACGCAGGCCGGCCGATTGCTCAATGGAAGCGTGGGTGACAATGACAACGCGCCGGCGGGTTCGCAGTTCCGCGTGACCGGCGTCGCGCCGGACGGGCTGCTGTTCAACGGCAATGGCACCTTCACCTATGCCCCGCCGGTGGGCGTGGCCAGCCCGGTGTCCTTCAGTTACGAAGTCTGCCTGCCGGCGCCGTACGCTACGCTGTGTTCCAGCGCGAACGTCAGCATCAACATCAACGCCGGCACGCTGGTGGCGGCGGATGACGACTTCAGCGCCACGCCGATCAATCCCACCCTGGGTGGCAATACCGCCTCGGTGCTGGTCAACGACAGCCTGGACGGTGTCAGTCCACCGGATCCCGCCAGCGTGGTGGTGACGCTGCCTGCCGCCCCGGCCGGTGTCAGCATCGGTACTGACGGCGTGCTGACCGTGGCGGCCGGTACGCCGGCCGGCGCGCTGACCGTGACCTACCAGTTGTGCGAAGCGGCGTTGCCGTCCAACTGCGATACCGCCAGCATCCGCTTGGTCGTGTCGCCGCAGGCGGTGGCCGATGCGGTATCGACCCAGGTCGGGCAGGCGGTCAGCGGCAACGTGGGGGCCAACGACAACAGTCCAGCGAACGCCCAGTTCGCCCTGACCACGGCCAGCCCGGCGGGCCTGGTGTTCAATGCGGATGGCAGCTTCGTGTTCACCCCGCCGACCGGCGTGGTCAGCCCGGTCACGTTCGGCTATCAGGTCTGCCTGCCGGCACCGGATGCCGCACTGTGCTCCGGCGCCACGGTCACGCTCAACGTCAACAACGGTGCGCTGTCCGCAGCGGACGACGACTTCAGCGGCAGCGCGCTGCTGCCGGGCAGCAGTACCGGCAGCGTGCTGGCCAATGACACGCTCAACGCGGTGACCCCGCCCGCATCGGCTGACGTGCTGCCGTCTCTGGTCGGCGCGCCGGCCGGCTATGCGATCAATGCCGACGGCACGATCGGGATTCCCGCCGGTACGGTCAGCGGCCGCGTGCTGTTGACGTACCAGGTGTGCGAAGCCGCCGCGCCCACCAACTGCGATACCGCCCAGGTATCACTGCTGCTGACCCCGCAGCCGGTGAATGACGTGGCGTCCACGCCGGTGGGCCAGGCCGTCAGCGGCACCGTTGGCAGCAACGACAACGTGCCCGCTGGCGCGGCGTACGCCGTCGTCGGCGCCGCCCCGGCCGGGCTGGTGTTCAATGCCGATGGCAGCTTCACCTTCACCCCGCCGGTCGGCGTGGTGAGCCCGGTCACCTTCGACTACCAGGTGTGCCTGGCCGCGCCGGATGCAACGGTGTGCGGCACGGCCACGGTGACGATCAACGTCAACAACGGCGCGCTGTCGGCGGTGGCCGACGACTTCCGTGGCACCGCGCTGCTGCCCGGCGACAGCACCGCCACCAGCGTGCTGGCCAACGACACCTTGAACGGTGTCACGCCGCCTGCGGCTGCTACTGTGGTGCTGAGCCTGGTCGGTGCACCGGCGGGTTACGCGATCAACGCCAACGGCACGATCAGCACGCCCACCGGCGCGGTATCCGGTGTGGTGAACCTGACGTACCAGCTGTGCGAGGCGGCCGCGCCGACCAACTGTGATACCGCACAGGTCGGCCTGCTGCTGACCCCGGTCCCCGCGCCCGACGCCCTGACCGTGCTGGCCGGGCAGACCGTGCTGGGCAACGCGGGCAGCAATGACAACGTGCCGCCCGGCTCGAGCTTCAGCGTCGTCGGTACGCCCCCAGCCGGCCTGCTGTTCAACGCCGATGGCAGCTTCAGCTACGCACCGCCCATCGGCACGACGGGCGCGGTGAGCTTCGATTACCGCGTGTGCCTGCCGGCACCGGATTCCGCTGTGTGCGGCACGTCGACGGTGACCCTGACGGTCAACAGCGGTGCGCTGCTGGCCGCCAACGATGACTTCAGTGGCGCCCCGCTGCTGCCGGGTGCCACCAGCGCCGCCAGCGTGCTGGCCAACGATGCCTTGAACGGCGTCAGCCCCGCACCGGCCAACGAGGTGACCCTGCGCCTGATCGGTGCGCCGGCGGGCTTCGCCCTCAATGTCGACGGCACGATAGCGATCACGCTGGCCGCGCCGTCTGGTGCCATCAGCCTGGACTACGAACTGTGCGAAGCCGCCGCGCCGAGCAATTGCCAGACCGCCAGCGTCGCGCTGGTGGTAGTGCCGGACCCGGTGGCCGATGTGGTGTCCACGCTGGCCGGTCAGGCGGTGACCGGCAATGTCGGCGGCAATGACAACGTTCCGGCCGGTGCCGTGTTCGCGGTGAGTGGCATCGCGCCGGACGGCCTGCTGTTCAACGCCGATGGCAGCTTCACCTATACCCCACCCCTCGGCGTTGCCAGCCCGGTGAGCTTCACCTACCAGGTGTGCCTGCCCGCACCGAACGGCACCGTGTGTGGCACCGCGTCGGTAACCATCAACGTCAACAACGGTGCGCTGGATGCCGTGGCCGACGACTTCGGCGGCACGGTGATCCTGCCCGGTGGCAGCACGCCGAGCGTGCTGGCCAATGACACGCTCAACGGGGTCACGCCACCGGCGGCCGCGTCGGTCGTGCTCAGTCTCGTTGGCGCGCCGGCTGGCTATGCGATCAACGCCGATGGCACCCTCGGCGTGCCCAGCGGCGCGCTGTCCGGGCCGGTGACGCTGACCTACCAGCTGTGCGAAGCCGCGGCGCCGACCAACTGCGACAGCGCTGATGTCAGCCTGCTGCTGACGCCGGTGCCGACCAACGATGTGGTGTCGACGTCGGCAGGGCAGGCCGTGGCCGGCAGTGTCGGCAGCAACGACAACGTGCCTGGCGGCTCGGTGTTCAGCTTGGTCGGTACCACCCCGGCCGGACTGGTGTTCAATGCCGATGGCAGCTTCCTGTTCAATCCGCCGACCGGCGTGGCCAGCCCGGTCACGTTCGATTACCGGGTCTGCCTGCCTGCGCCGAACGGTGCGCTGTGTGGCACTGCGTCGGTCAGCATCAACGTCAACAACGGGGCCCTGGACGCCGCCGTCGACGACTTCACCGCCACTGCGCTGCTGCCCGGTGCCAGCACCCCCATCAGCGTGCTGGCCAATGACACCTTGAACGGGGTCACGCCGCCTGCGGCGGGGACGGTGATCCTGAGCCTGGTGGGTGCGCCGGCCGGCTATGCGATCAATGCGGCGGGCTTCATCAGCACACCGGTTGGTGCCACATCCGGTGCGGTCAACCTGACCTACCAGCTGTGCGAAGCCGCCGCGCCGGCCAACTGTGACACTGCACAGGTGACGCTGGTGCTCGCGCCTGCGCCGGCCGCCGATACGGTATCGGTGGCTGCTGGTCAGTCCACCAGCGGCAATGTCGGCAGCAATGACAACGTGCCGGCAGGCGCGCTGTTCAGCGTGACCGGCACCCCGCCCGCCGGGCTGCTGTTCAATGCCGACGGCAGCTTCACCTACACCCCGCCGGTGGGCGTGGTCAGTCCGGTCGGCTTCACCTATCAGGTCTGCCTGCCCGCGCCCTATGCCGCGGTGTGCGGCACTGCATCGGTGACCATCAACGTCAATACGGGCACGCTGGCCGCAGCGAACGATGACTTCAGCGGCACGCCGCTGGTGCCTGGCGGCAGCACCGCCAGCGTGCTGGCCAACGACGCGTTGAACGGTGTCAGTCCGCCGCTGGCCAGCGATGTCCTGCTGAGCCTGGTCGGTGCACCGGCCGGTTATGCGATCACTCCGGATGGCACGATCTCCACCCAAGGGAGTACGCCGGCCGGCGCCGTCACCCTGACCTATCAGATCTGCGAAGCCGCCGCGCCGGCCAACTGCGATACGGCCACCGCATCGCTGCTACTGACGCCGGTGCCGGTGGCCGACGTCGTCTCCACGTTGGCTGGCCAGACCGTGAGCGGCAGCGTTGGCGACAACGACAACGCGCCCACTGGCTCGTTGTTCAGCGTGGTCGGCACGCCGCCCACAGGGTTGCTGTTCAACGCCGACGGCAGCTTCACCTACACCCCGCCGGCCGGCATCACCGGCCCGGTCACCTTCAGCTACCGGGTGTGCCTGCCCGCACCGAACGCAACCACCTGCGGTATCGCCTCGGTCACCATCAACGTCAACAACGGCGCGCTGGATGCGCTGGCCGATGACTTCAGTGCGGTGGCCGTGCTGCCGGGCGGGAGTACACCCAGCGTGCTCACCAACGACACGCTCAACGGGATCACGCCGCCTGCAGCCGCCTCGGTGCTGCTGAGCCTGGTCGGCGCACCGGCCGGCTACGTCATCAACGCCGATGGCACCGTCGGCGTGCCCGCAGGCACGTTGTCCGGACCGGTCACCTTGACCTATCAGCTGTGCGAAGCAGCAGCGCCTGGCAACTGTGACAGTGCGCAGATCAGCCTGCTGGTCACGCCGGATCCGGCCAATGATGTGGTATCCACGCCCGCCGGCCAGCCGGTGGTGGGCAACGTCGGCAGCAACGACAACGTGCCGGTGGGTGCGGTGTTCTCGGTCACCGGCAGTGTGCCTGCGGGGCTGGTGTTCAACCCCGACGGCAGCTTCAGCTACAGTCCGCCGGCCGGCACCACCGGGCCGGTCAGCATCAGTTACCAGGTGTGCCTGCCGGCGCCCAACGGGGCGGTCTGCGGCAACGCGATCCTGGTGATCAACGTCAACAACGGCGCCTTGTCGGCTGTTGCCGATGATTTCAGCGGCACGCCGTTGCTACCCGGTGCAACCACCACGGCCAGCGTGCTGGCCAACGACAGCTTGAACGGTGCAACGCCGCCTGCGCCCGGCACGGTGACGCTGTCGCTGCTCGGTGCGCCCGCGGGATTCGCCATCAACGCCGACGGCACGCTCGTCACCGGCAGCGCATCCGGTGCGGTCACCTTGACCTACCAGTTGTGCGAAGTCGCTGCACCCGCCAACTGCGATACGGCGACGGTGTCGCTGGTGCTGATACCGGCCCCGGTGGCAGACACCCTGTCGGTTGCCGCAGGCCAGACCGCCACCGGCAACGTCGGCAGCAATGACAACGTGCCAGTGGGCGCGTCCTTCAGCGTGCAGGGCGCCGCGCCCGCCGGCCTGTCCTTCAACGCGGACGGCAGCTTCAGCTACACGCCACCGGTGGGCACCATCGGCCCGGTCAGCTTCAGCTACCAGGTGTGCCTGCCCGCACCGAACGCCACGGTGTGTGGCACCGCGGGCGTAACCATCACCCTGGGCACGGGCTCGCTGCAGGCGGTCGACGATGACTTCAGCGCTGCGCCGCTGCTGCCGGGTGCCACGACGCCCAGCGTGCTGGCCAACGATGCGTTGAACGGCACCACGCCGCCGTCTGCGGCGAGCGTCGTGCTGTCCCTGGTCGGTGCGCCGGCCGGCTATGTGATCAACCCGGACGGCACGATCTCCACCCCGGCCACCACGCCCGCCGGCCCGGTCGCGCTGACGTACCGGATCTGCGAGGCCGCTGCGCCGAGCAACTGCGCCACCGCGGCGGTGTCGCTGCTGCTGACGCCGGTGCCGGTCGCCGATGTGGTCTCCACGCTGGCCGGGCAGGCCATCACCGGCACTGTCGGCAGCAATGACAACGTACCTGCCGGCTCGTTGTTCAGTGTCGTGGGTGCGGCGCCCGCCGGCCTGCTGTTCAACGCCGATGGCAGCTTCACCTTTACGCCGCCTGCCGGTGTCACCAGTCCGGTCACGTTTGATTACCAGGTCTGCTTGCCTGCCCCGAACGGCGCGGTATGCGGCAGTGCGTCGGTGGTGATCAACGTCAACAACGGTGCACTGGATGCACTGGCGGATGACTTCAGCGCCACCCCGGTCACGCCCGGTGCAAGCACCGCCAGCGTGCTCGCCAACGACACGCTCAACGGCACCACCCCGCCGGCGGCAAGTGCCGTGTTGCTGAGCCTGGTCGGCGCGCCGGCCGGCTATGTGATCAACGCCGATGGCACCATCAGCGTGCCCGGTGGCACGCTGTCCGGTCCGGTCACGCTGACCTACCAGCTGTGCGAAGCGGCTGCGCCTGGTAATTGCGACAGTGCCTTGGTGACGCTGCTGGTGCGTCCGGCGCCGGTCGATGACGTGCTGTCCACGCCGGCGGGCCAGCCGGTGGCGGGCAACGTCGGCAGCAACGACAACGTGCCGGTCGGCGCGCAGTTCACCGTGGTCGGTGGCACGCCGCCCGGTCTGCAGTTCAACGCCGATGGCAGCTTCACGTTCACGCCGCCCGCAGGCACCACCGGCCCGGTGAGCTTTACCTACCAGGTCTGCCTGCCGGCACCGAACGCAAGCGTGTGCGGCACCGCCTCGGTGACCCTCAACGTCAACAACGGCGCGCTGGCGGCACAGGCGGATGACTTCAGCGGTACGCCGCTGCTGCCCGGTGCAACCACCGCT
>Ga0247812_10000883_pt1 | contig 17190 bp, 16 predicted proteins | sample UWRJL149409B1_FD_178011 | JGI IMG/M metagenome (GOLD analysis project Ga0247812, IMG submission 178011) | Plant litter microbial communities from Arlington Agricultural Research Station in Wisconsin, United States - UWRJ-L149-409B-1 | ecosystem: Environmental > Terrestrial > Plant litter >...
GTTCACGCCGGCGCCCTCGGCTGGGTGGCGATGATTTCCATCGGCGCGCTGTATCACATGATCCCGAAAATCTTCGGCCGGCCGCAGATGCACAGCATCGGCCTGATCAACGCGCACTTCTGGCTCGCGACCATCGGCACCGTGCTCTACATCGCTTCGATGTGGGTCAACGGCATCGCCCAGGGCCTCATGTGGCGCGCAATCAATGAAGACGGCACGCTGACCTACTCCTTCGTCGAAACCCTGGTGGCCAGCCACCCAGGCTTCGTCGTGCGTCTGATAGGCGGTGCGATCTTCTTCAGCGGCATGTTGCTGATGGCTTACAACACCTGGCGCACAGTGCGGGCCTCGCAGCCTGCCGACGTTGCCGCTGCCGCGCAGATGGCCTGAGGAGTCCGCCATGAAACACGAAACAATCGAAAAAAACGTCGGCCTGCTGATGTTGCTGATGGTCCTGGCCGTGAGCATCGGGGGCCTGACCCAGATCGTCCCGCTGTTCTTTCAGGACGTGACCAATAAACCGGTGGAAGGCATGAAGCCCTACACCGCGCTGCAGCTGGAAGGTCGCGACATTTACATCCGTGAAGGGTGTGTGGGTTGTCATTCGCAGATGATCCGGCCGTTTCGCGCCGAGACCGAACGCTACGGGCACTATTCGGTGGCCGGCGAAAGCGTCTGGGACCACCCGTTCCTGTGGGGCTCCAAGCGCACCGGTCCGGACCTCGCTCGGGTCGGTGGCCGTTACTCCGAAGACTGGCACCGCGCGCATTTGTACAACCCGCGCAACGTGGTGCCGGAATCGAAAATGCCGGCCTACCCATGGCTGGTGGCCAATCAGCTCGACAGCAGTCACACCGAAACCAAGATCAAGACCATGCGCACCCTCGGCGTGCCGTACACCGACGAGGACATCGCCGGGGCCACGGAATCGCTCAAGGGCAAGACCGAAATGGACGCCCTGGTCGCCTACCTGCAAGTGCTCGGCACTGCCATCAAGAGCAAGAGGTGAGCCATGGCCATGCCCTTTGAAATACTGAGCGTAATGAGCACTGGAATGATCCGCGGCCTGGGCACGGTCGTGGTGTTTATGGCCTTCATCGGCCTGACGCTGTGGGTGTTCAACAGCAAGCGCAGCAAGGCATTTGCCGAAGCCCGCATGCTGCCGTTCGCCGACGAGCCGCAACCTGACAAGACCCCAGAACCTGCAACAACAAGGAGTACCCGGCCATGACCACCTTCTGGAGTACGTGGATCTGCGTACTGACCATTGGCAGCCTGATCGGCCTGACCTGGCTGCTGATCGGCACCCGCAAGGGTGAAACCAAGGGCAGCGTGGACCAGACCATGGGCCACAGCTTTGACGGCATCGAGGAGTACGACAACCCCTTGCCGCAGTGGTGGTTCATGCTGTTCGCCGGCACCCTGGTGTTTGCCGTGGGTTACCTGGTGCTGTACCCCGGCCTGGGCAACTGGAAAGGCGTCCTGCCCGGCTATGAAGATGGCTGGACCGGTGTGCACGAATGGGAAAAGGAGATGGCCAAGGCTGATGCGAAGTTTGGTCCGATCTACGCCAAATTCTCGGCAATGCCCCTGGAAGAAGTCGCTAAAGACCCGCAAGCGCTGAAAATGGGCGGCCGCCTGTTTGCCTCCAACTGCTCGGTTTGCCACGGCTCGGATGCCAAGGGCGCGTTCGGTTTTCCTAACCTGGCGGACAGTGACTGGCGCTGGGGCGGCGACGCCGAGATGATCAAGACCACCATCATGGGCGGTCGCATGGCGGCGATGCCGGCCTGGGGCGAAATCCTCGGCGAAGCAGGCGTAAAGAACGTGGCGGCGTATGTGCGACACGAACTGGCCGGCTTGCCGTTGCCTGAAGACAGCACGGCTGATTTGCAGGCCGGGCAGCAGGCGTTCAGCACCACGTGTGTGGCTTGTCACGGGGCAAATGGTCAGGGCACCCAGGCTATGGGCGCGCCGAACCTGACCCATCCAGCAAGCTTCATCTACGGCACGAGCCTGGCGCAACTGCAACAGACCATTCGCCATGGTCGCCAGGGCCATATGCCGGCGCAGAACGAGTTGCTCGGCAACGATAAAGTGCAACTGCTGGCGGCCTATGTGTACAGCCTGTCCCAAGGTCTGAACACCGAACGCTTGCAAGCAGAAGGCAAACGCGAATAACTCTCGACCGCTCTACTGCCGCATTCACCCGGATGCGGCAGTTCCCTGCCCCTTTGCGACCAAGTGTCGCACCCTCCCTTGGTCCGCCTTTCGGTTCCCCGGATTCGGGTCTAAGCTTCCTCCGATGCGGGCTGGCATGAGCCGGTTCCAGGTCGACCCGACGTGATGCGTTTAACGAATTTGCTCGATGACAGGCCGCAAAGGCTGGTAGATACCGGCTGTCGCGCACATTGCCTCTTGTCACCTGATCGTTGCGTTTGAACACACCCCGTTACATCTGACCTGACCCCCTCACCTGATTCGTTCGCTGCGACATTTTGCCCGTGGGCAATTTTGTCCTTACGCAGCGCATGGAAAGGCCGCAGAATCAGCTTTTGAAAGCATTGACCCAAGTCATGGCGCGTTGCAATGACCCCCCGCTTTCTACATACTTGCGGCCGATTTTTACTCCTAATAAAACACCCAAACCGTGGAACCTTAGAATGAGCACAGCAATCAGTCCGACTGCTTATAACTATAAGGTAGTCCGCCAGTTCGCCATCATGACGGTGGTCTGGGGGATCCTTGGCATGGGGCTCGGTGTCTTCATCGCCTCGCAACTGGTCTGGCCGGAATTGAACTTCGGTCTGGCATGGACGAGCTTTGGACGCCTGCGCCCGCTGCACACCAACCTGGTGATTTTCGCCTTCGGTGGATGTGCACTGTTTGCCACTTCTTATTACGTCGTGCAGCGAACCTGCCAAACGCGACTGATTTCCGACAGCCTCGCGGCCTTCCACTTCTGGGGATGGCAAGCGGTGATCATCGGCGCAATCGTTACCTTGCCGCTGGGTTACACCACCACCAAGGAATACGCCGAACTGGAATGGCCACTGGCTATTCTGCTGGCAGTCGTCTGGATTGTTTATGCGCTCGTGTTCTTCGGCACCATCGTCAAGCGCAAGACCAAGCACATCTATGTGGGTAACTGGTTCTACGGTGCCTTCATCGTCGTGACGGCGATGCTGCATATCGTCAACCACGCCTCCCTGCCGGTCAGCTTCTTCAAGTCCTACTCGGCTTACTCGGGTGCGACGGACGCCATGATCCAGTGGTGGTACGGCCACAACGCGGTAGGTTTCTTCCTGACCACCGGCTTCCTGGGGATGATGTACTACTTCGTTCCGAAGCAGGCCGAACGTCCGATCTACTCCTATCGCCTGTCGATCGTGCACTTCTGGGCGCTGATCACCCTGTACATCTGGGCCGGTCCGCACCACCTGCACTACACCGCACTGCCGGACTGGGCTCAGTCCCTGGGCATGGCGATGTCGATCATCCTGCTGGCTCCGAGCTGGGGCGGCATGATCAACGGCATGATGACCCTGTCGGGCGCCTGGCATAAGCTGCGCACCGACCCTATCCTGCGCTTCCTCGTGGTGTCCCTGGCCTTCTACGGCATGTCGACCTTCGAAGGCCCGATGATGGCCATCAAGACCGTCAACTCGCTGTCGCACTACACCGACTGGACCATCGGCCACGTACACGCCGGTGCTTTGGGCTGGGTTGCGATGATCTCGATCGGCGCCATCTACCACATGATCCCGAAACTGTTCGGTCGCGCGCAGATGCACAGCATCGGCCTGATCAACACGCACTTCTGGCTCGCGACCATCGGTACCGTTCTGTACATCGCTTCGATGTGGGTCAACGGCATCACCCAGGGTCTGATGTGGCGTGCAATCAACGATGACGGCACCCTCACCTACTCGTTCGTCGAAGCGCTGCAAGCCAGCCACCCTGGTTTCATCGTCCGCGCCCTGGGCGGTGCGTTCTTCGCCAGCGGCATGCTGTTCATGGCCTACAACGTATGGCGTACCGTACGTGCCTCGAACCCGGCTGAAGCCGAAGCCGCCGCACAGATTGCTGTAGTTGGAGCTCACTGATGAAGCATGAAGCAGTCGAGAAGAATATTGGCCTGCTGGCCTTCTTCATGGTTATCGCCGTCAGCATCGGCGGCCTGACCCAGATCGTTCCGCTGTTTTTCCAGGATGTCACCAACAAGCCGGTCGAAGGCATGAAGCCTCGTACCGCCCTTGAGCTGGAAGGACGCGACGTCTATATCGCCAACGGTTGTGTCGGCTGCCACTCGCAGATGATCCGCCCGTTCCGTGCTGAAACCGAACGCTACGGCCACTACTCGGTCGCCGGTGAAAGCGTCTGGGACCACCCGTTCCTGTGGGGTTCCAAGCGTACCGGTCCGGACCTGGCCCGTGTTGGCGGTCGTTACTCCGATGACTGGCAGCGTGCGCATTTGTACAACCCGCGCAACGTAGTGCCTGAGTCGAAAATGCCGGCTTACCCGTTCCTCGTGGAAAACAAGCTCGACGGCAAAGACACCGCCAAGAAAATGGAAGTCTTGCGCACGCTCGGCGTCCCTTACACCGACGAAGACATCGCCGGCGCCAAGGATGCTGTGAAGGGCAAAACCGAAATGGACGCGCTGGTGGCCTATCTGCAAGGCCTGGGCACCATCATCAAAAGCAAACGGTGATTTAGATGGATATCGGGATGATTCGTGGCCTGGGCACCGTTGTTGTAATGGTGGCCTTCATCGGTCTGGCGTTATGGGTATTCAGCCCCAAGCGCAAGTCGGAGTTTGAAGACGCGACCTTGCTGCCTTTCGCGGATGATCCCGAAGCCATCAAGCACGTCGAGCAAGCTTCTAGGAGTAACAAAGAATGACTACGTTCTGGAGTCTGTACGTCACAGTCCTCAGTCTCGGCACCATCTTCGCCCTGACCTGGCTGCTGCTGTCCACCCGCAAGGGTCAGCGCGCCGAGCAGACGGAAGAAACGGTTGGCCACTCCTTCGACGGGATCGAGGAGTACGACAACCCACTGCCGAAATGGTGGTTCATGCTGTTCGTGGGCACCATCATCTTCGCGTTGGGTTATCTGGTGCTGTACCCGGGCCTGGGTAATTGGAAAGGCCTGTTGCCGGGGTACAACTACCTCGATAACGAGAAGCAGACCGCGTTCGCCAACGGCCAGACCGGCTGGACTGGCGTTCACGAGTGGGAAAAGGAAATGGCCAAGTCGGACGCCAGGTTCGGTCCGATCTTCGCCAAATTCGCCTCCATGCCGATTGAAGAAGTCGCCAAGGACCCGCAAGCCCTGAAGATGGGTGGCCGTCTGTTCGCCTCCAACTGCTCGGTCTGCCACGGTTCCGACGCCAAAGGCGCTTATGGCTTCCCTAACCTGACCGACGCCGACTGGCGCTGGGGCGGCGAACCGGAAACCATCAAGACCACCATCATGGGCGGTCGTCACGCCGTGATGCCGGCGTGGGCTGAAGTGATCGGCGAGCAAGGCGTTGCGGACGTGGCTGCGTTCGTACTGACCAACCTCGATGGTCGCAAGCTGCCGGAAGGCACCAAGGCCGATCCGGTTGCCGGCCAGAAGCTCTTCGCTGGCAACTGCGTGGCGTGCCACGGTCCGGAAGGTAAAGGCACCCCGGCGATGGGCGCACCTGACCTGACTCACCCGGGCGCGTTCATCTACGGCTCGAGCTTCGCTCAGCTGCAGCAGACCATCCGTTACGGCCGTCAGGGCCAGATGCCTGCGCAGGAACAGCTGCAAGGTAACGACAAGGTTCACCTGCTGGCCGCTTACGTCTACAGCTTGTCTCACGGCGAGAAAGCACCGGCGGCAGACGCTCAGTAACGCTTGATGCAATAAAAAACGGCCCCGCCAATGTGAATTGGCGGGGCCGTTTTGCATTAAGCCTGATGAATAAAAGCCTCATAAACTGAAACCTTTCTTCAGTAGGCCTGGCCGGGAGACTTCGGTAGCTTGAAATCTCCTGACGACCGACCGACAGATACTTTCTGCCAAGCGGAGTAGTCATGGACAAGGAAGCACCTCATCAATAAACAAGGAGTTCATCACATGACTGATCAACACGACATAGACACTCAAAACTGCAATACCGCAGATCCCGTTTCGACCGACGAAGCCACCGTGGTTGCAGATGTTTCGCCAGTAGAAGAAAGTGCAGCCGCAACACCGACAAATCGTCGCGCCAGCTTTGCTGCCGAACAGCGCACCCCCAGCAAACCTCCGCGCAGTACCGGGGGTGTTGGCGGTTCGGGCGGTATCGATAGCCTGGGCCGAGGATATCTGCCTTGAACGCTGCCCAGGAACGTTCGGCTATAGTCAATTGACCTGCATCATGTTTTGTTACATCTGCTACACCATTCATGATTTTTCCCCAACGCGACCAAAGGTCGCACCCTCGCCCTAGAGCGACAGGCGTATCATTGCGCCACTGCAACACCTCTTTTTGACCGCGGTCGGCATGCACTGACCGCGGCATTTTTCCACTGCCGTGGGATGCAATGATGAGCAACCAGATTCCGGTACACGACGTCACACCGCCTACCAAGAACGCGAACAACAGCGTCGACCTCTACGCCTCTCGAGAAAAGATCTACACACGCGCTTTCACCGGACTGTTCCGCAACCTGCGGATGATGGGCGGCGCCTTGTTGTTCCTGTTGTACTTCGGGACGGTCTGGCTGAACTGGTCGGGCCATCAGGCCGTCTGGTGGAACCTGCCGGAACGTAAATTCTTTATCTTCGGCGCAACCTTCTGGCCTCAGGACTTCATTCTGCTGTCGGGGATTCTGATCGTCAGCGCGTTCGGCCTGTTCTTCATTACCGTGTACGCCGGGCGCGTCTGGTGCGGCTATACCTGCCCGCAAAGCGTCTGGACCTGGATTTTCATGTGGTGCGAGAAGGTCACCGAAGGCGACCGCAACCAGCGCATCAAGCTCGACAAGGCGCCGATGAGCGCCAACAAGTTCATGCGCAAGTTCAGCAAGCACGCGATGTGGCTGTTGATCGGTTTCGTCACCGGCATGACCTTTGTCGGTTACTTCTCGCCGATCCGCGAACTGGTCATCGATTTCTTCACCGGCCAGGCTGATGGCTGGTCGTATTTCTGGGTGGGCTTCTTCACCCTCGCCACTTACGGCAACGCCGGCTGGTTGCGCGAGCAGGTGTGCATCTACATGTGCCCGTATGCTCGGTTCCAGAGCGTGATGTTCGACAAGGACACCCTGATCGTGTCCTACGACCCGCGTCGAGGCGAAGCCCGTGGCCCACGGAAGAAAGGCATCGACTACAAGGCCCAGGGTCTGGGCGATTGCATCGATTGCACCATGTGCGTCCAGGTGTGCCCGACCGGCATCGACATTCGCGACGGCCTGCAGATCGAATGCATTGGCTGTGCCGCCTGCATCGATGCCTGCGACAGCATCATGGACAAAATGGACTATCCGCGCGGCCTGATCAGCTACACCACCGAGCACAACCTGTCCGGCCAGAAAACCCATAAACTGCGCCCGCGCCTGATCGGCTATGCCGTGGTGCTGCTGGCGATGATCAGCTTGTTGATCGGCGCGTTCTTCATGCGTTCGCTGGTGGGCTTCGACGTCAGCAAGGACCGCGTGCTGTACCGCGAGAACGCCGAAGGCCGGATCGAAAACGTTTACAGCCTGAAGATCATGAACAAGGACCAGCGCGACCACACGTATGTGCTGGAAGCCACCGGTCTGCCGGACCTCAAGCTGCAAGGCAAGCGTGAGATCAAAGTCGCCGCTGGCGAGATTTTCAGCCAGCCGGTGGAACTGTCGAGCGCGCCGGAACAACTGCCATCGAGCACCAACGAGGTGAAATTCATCCTCAAGGATGCCGATGACGACAGCGTCCACGTTGAAGCCAAGAGCCGATTCATCGGCCCACAAATTCGTTGAGAGAAATGAACATGCCCGCAGCAAACGCCGCAAGTCCTTGGTACAAGCACCTTTGGCCGTGGATCATCATCGCCATCCTGGCCTGCTCGGTGACGTTGACCCTGTCCATGGTGACCATTGCGGTGAATAACCCGGACAACCTGGTCAACGACAACTACTACGAGGCCGGCAAGGGCATCAACCGTTCGCTGGACCGTGAGCTGCTGGCGCAGACCCTGCAACTGCAAGCCAAGGTCCATCTGGATGGCGTCACCGGTGAAGTCGACCTGCACCTGAGCGGTAACAGCCAGCCGAAAACCCTGGAACTCAACCTGATCTCCCCGACCCAGCCAGAGAAAGACCGCAAGATCACCCTGACCCAAAGCGACACCGAACAAGGCCGCTACATTGGCCAGGTGAACGACAAGGTTGAGGGTCGTCGTTTTGTGGAGCTGCTGGGCGTGCAGGATGGAACAACCTGGCGCATGTTCGAGGAAGAACAGGTCAGCCATGACAAGGACCTGCTGCTGGGCGATGAGCCGCTACAGGGCGCCGAAGACCTGAAGAAGTAAACACCCACTGTGGCGAGGGGATTTATCCCCGTTGGGCTGCGAAGCGGCCCCCTGCATTCTTCCAGCCTTATGTTTGCGCACAGGTTTTACGACTGCTTCGCAGCCGAACGGGGATGAATCCCCTCGCCACAGAACCTGGCCCGGTTTTAACACTATTGTTTTCATGGCCACTTAGATGACCACCCAACTGTCCTGCTACCACTGCGCCCTGCCCGTCCCGGCCGGCAGCCGCTTCACCGCTGCCGTCCTCGGGGAAACCCGCGAGTTCTGCTGCCCGGGTTGCCAGGCCGTGGCCGAAGCTATCGTAGCCGGGGGACTGGAAAGCTATTACCAGCATCGCAGCGAAGCCTCGGCCAACCCCGAAGCCTTGCCGGTGCAACTGGTCGATGAACTGGCGCTCTACGATCGCGCCGACGTGCAAAAACCTTTCGTGCGCCACGACGGCGATCTCGCTGAAACCACCCTGCTGATGGAAGGCATCAGCTGCGCGGCGTGTGGCTGGCTGATCGAGAAACACCTGCGCGCCCTGCCAGCCGTCGCCGAAGCCCGTCTCAACCTGTCGAACCATCGACTGCATGTACGCTGGGCCGATGCACAACTGCCGCTGAGCCAGGTGCTCAGTGAATTGCGCCACATCGGTTACGCCGCCCATCCCTATCAAGCCGACCGCGCCAGCGAACAACTGGCCAGCGAAAATCGCCTGGCCTTGCGCCAACTCGGCGTCGCCGGTCTGCTGTGGTTCCAGGCGATGATGGCGACCATGGCCACCTGGCCGGAATTCAACATCGACCTCAGCCCCGAGCTGCACACCATCCTGCGCTGGGTCGCGTTGTTCCTCACCACACCGATCGTGTTCTACAGCTGCGCGCCGTTCTTCAAGGGCGCCATGCGCGACCTGCGGACCCGCCACCTGACCATGGACGTCTCGGTCTCGCTGGCCATCGGCAGCGCCTACCTTGCCGGGATCTGGACCTCCATAACCGGCGTCGGTGAACTGTATTTTGATGCGGTCGGCATGTTCGCCCTGTTCCTGCTGGCCGGACGCTATCTGGAGCGGCGCGCCCGAGAACGCACGGCCGCCGCCACCGCTCAACTCGTTAACCTGCTGCCCGCCTCCTGCCTGCGGCTCAGCGCCGACGGCCAAAGCGAGCGCATCCTGCTCAGCGAACTACGGGTCGGCGATCAGGTTCTGGTGCATCCCGGAGCGATCCTGCCGGCCGATGGCAAGATTCTCGATGGTCAGTCGAGTGTCGACGAGTCCCTGCTGACCGGCGAATACCTGCCACAGCCACGCACCCTGGGCGATGCGGTGACGGCTGGCACGCTGAACGTCGAAGGCGCGTTGACGGTTCAAGTCCTGGCGCTGGGCCAGGACACGCGCCTCTCCGCCATCGTCCGACTGCTGGACCGCGCCCAGGCCGAAAAACCGCGTCTGGCAGAAATTGCCGACCGTGCCGCGCAATGGTTTCTGTTGTTGTCGCTGATTGCCGTCGCCGTCATCGGCCTGGTGTGGTGGGAGCTGGATCCGTCGCGGGCGTTCTGGATTGTCTTGGCGATGCTCGTCGCGACCTGCCCGTGCGCCCTCTCGCTGGCAACGCCAACTGCGCTCACCGCCGCCACCGGCACACTGCACAAACTGGGCCTGCTGTTGACGCGCGGCCATGTGCTGGAAGGCTTGAACCAGATCGACACGGTGATCTTCGACAAGACCGGCACCCTGACTGAAGGTCGTCTGGCGTTGCGGTCGATCCGCCCCCTCGGCCCACTCGACAGCGATCAATGCCTGGGCCTGGCCGCCGCGCTGGAAAACCGCTCCGAACACCCGATCGCCCGAGCTTTTGGCCGGGCACCGCTGGCTGCCGAAGAGGTGCACAGCACGCCGGGACTTGGCCTCGAAGGCCTGGTGGGTGAACAGCGACTGCGCATCGGCCAGCCGGGATTTGTGTGTGAACTCAGTGACGCCGCCGTACCCGTCATGCCCGATGAAGCCGGCCAATGGCTATTGCTCGGCGACCGTCACGGTCCTTTGGCCTGGTTTGTACTCGACGACCGCTTGCGCGCCGACGCCCCGGCGTTGCTGGCCGCGTGCAAGGCCCGTGGCTGGCGCACGCTGTTGCTGTCCGGCGACAGCTCGCCCATGGTCGCCAGCGTTGCCGCCGAACTGGGCATCGATGAAGCCCGTGGCGGCTTGCGGCCGGACGACAAACTTCAAGTCCTGCGACAACTGCACAAGGAAGGCCGCAAAGTGTTGATGCTCGGAGACGGGGTCAACGATGTGCCGGTACTCGCTGCGGCGGACATCAGCGTCGCCATGGGATCGGCGACCGATCTGGCAAAAACCAGCGCGGATGCGGTGCTGCTGTCGAACCGTCTGGATGCCCTGGTACAGGCCTTCAGCCTCGCTCGGCGAACCCGTCGGGTGATCATCGAGAATCTATTGTGGGCCGGGTTGTACAATGGCCTCATGTTGCCGTTCGCCGCCCTCGGCTGGATCACGCCGGTATGGGCCGCGATCGGCATGTCCATCAGTTCGTTGACCGTGGTGCTGAACGCGTTGCGCCTGACTCGCCTGCCGAGTACGCCGACCGTCCGTGCCACGCCAGAAACCCGCCCGCTGCCGGCCTGAGCCGCGCGGGCATGGAGTTGAACCCATGCCAGCCTTATACGTGATGATCCCGGCCGCGCTGCTGATCGTGGGCATCGCGATTTACATCTTCTTCTGGGCAGTCGACAGCGGTCAGTACGACGACCTCGACGGCCCGGCCCACAGTATTTTGTTCGACGACCAGGACCCTAAGCACCAGGCTGCCGTCGACGAAATCAGCGGCCACCCGACCAAACCGGAAGACAAGGCACCGCCCCATGCTTGATTTGGCGCCACTGCTGGTGTCTGCGGTCATTCTGGGTCTGCTCGGTGGCGGGCATTGCCTGGGCATGTGTGGCGGCCTGATGGGCGCGTTGACCCTGGCCATTCCCAAGGAGCAACGCAGCCGACGCTTCCGGCTGTTGCTGGCGTATAACCTCGGACGCATCCTCAGCTACGCAACGGCTGGCTTGCTCATCGGCCTGGCGGGCTGGGCAGTGGCCAACAGTCCGGCGGCGATGTTCATGCGGGTCATTGCCGGGTTGTTGCTGATCGCCATGGGGCTGTACCTGGCGGGCTGGTGGAGCGGGCTCACACGCATTGAAAGCCTCGGTCGCGGCCTGTGGCGGCATATCCAGCCGGTTGCCAACAAACTGCTGCCGGTGTCGAGCCTGCCCCGGGCATTGCTGCTGGGCGCGCTGTGGGGCTGGCTGCCGTGCGGCCTGGTTTACAGCACGCTGTTGTGGGCGGCGAGCCAGGGCAATGCGCTGGACAGTGCATTGCTGATGCTCGCGTTCGGGCTCGGCACCTGGCCCGTACTGCTCGCCACGGGGCTGGCAGCCGAACGGGTAACGGCACTGTTACGTAAACGCAGCGTGCGCATGACCGGCGGATTGCTGGTGATACTGTTCGGCCTGTGGACATTGCCCGGACCGCATCAACACTGGCTCATGGGCCACTGACCCTGCAGCATCGGCAGCTGCTACAGGTCGGTGTTCCCCGTACAAAAATTCCTGTGGGAGCCGAGCTTGCTCGCGATGGGGCCATCACCTGCGACTCACATCCCCGACCTTGATGCAAATCAAGATGCCTCAACGCCTCGCCCCCTAGACTCGCCAACACTGCCAGCCTATCCGGGGGAATGCCCGCATGATGCTCGACGCCATTCGTTGGGACACCGATCTGATCCGCCGTTATGACCTGGCGGGACCGCGCTACACCTCTTATCCGACCGCTGTGCAATTCGACGGGCTGGTCGGTACGTTCGACCTGTTCCATGCATTGCGCGAAAGCCGCAAAGCCCTGCGCCCCTTGTCGGTGTATGTGCACGTGCCGTTTTGCGCGAACATTTGCTACTACTGCGCCTGTAACAAAGTCATCACCAAGGATCGCGGGCGAGCCCAGCCTTATTTGCAGCGTCTGGAGCAGGAAATCCAGCTGATTGCGTGTCACCTCGACCCGGCGCAAAAGGTCGAGCAATTGCACTTCGGCGGCGGCACGCCGACTTTTCTCAGTCATGACGAGCTGCGCCAATTGATGGCGCACTTGCGCAAATACTTCAATTTGCTGGACGACGATTCCGGCGACTACGGGATTGAAATCGACCCGCGCGAAGCCGACTGGTCCACCATGGGACTGCTGCGCGAATTGGGCTTCAACCGCGTCAGCATTGGCGTGCAAGACCTCGATCCCGCCGTGCAGCGAGCGGTGAATCGCCTGCAAAGCCTGGAAGAGACCCGCGCGGTCATCGATGCGGCGCGCACTCTGCTGTTTCGCTCGATCAACATCGACCTGATTTACGGCTTGCCGAAGCAGACGCCGGAAAACTTTGCCCGTACCGTTGAAGAAGTCATCGCGCTGCAGCCCGATCGTCTCTCAGTATTCAACTACGCGCATTTGCCCGAACGCTTCATGCCACAACGGCGAATCAACAGTGACGAACTGCCGACACCGGCACAGAAGCTGGAGATGCTGCAGCGCACGATCGAACAACTGACCGCTGCCGGTTATCGCTACATCGGCATGGATCACTTCGCCCTGCCCGACGACGAGCTGGCGATTGCCCAGGAAGAATCGACCCTGCAACGCAACTTTCAGGGCTATACCACCCACGGTCACTGCGATTTGATTGGCCTGGGCGTCTCGGCCATCAGTCAGATCGGTGACCTGTACTGCCAGAACAGCAGCGATCTCAATCAGTACCAGAACGCCCTCGCCTCTTCTCAACTGGCCACCAATCGCGGCCTGGTGTGCAATGCCGATGACCGTGTACGCCGCGCCGTCATCCAGCAGCTGATCTGCACGTTCAACCTGGAGTTTTCCGACATAGAGCGGTCGTTCAACATTGATTTTCGTGGCTACTTCGGCGAACTCTGGCCGCAGCTGCAAGCCATGGCCAAGGACGGCTTGATCGAACTCGATAACGACAGGATCAACGTGCTACCCGCTGGGCGATTGCTGGTGCGCTCGGTGTGCATGGTGTTCGACGCGTATCTGGAGCAGCAAAACCGCCAGCGATTTTCGCGAGTGATTTAACACCTGCGGCAAAATCGCCGCGGACTGGCTTGAATGTCCTCTCGTGAGTTACCCTTACGTCTTATGTGTGTTTTTTCCCACAAGGATTGAAGAAATGTCCGAGCCAGTTAAGCTGCGCGCTCATAACCAGGCCCATTGCAAGGATTGCAGCCTGGCACCTCTGTGCCTCCCACTTTCCCTGAATCTGGAAGACATGGATGCGCTGGACGACATCGTTAAACGTGGCCGCCCGTTGAAAAAAGGCGAGTTCCTGTTTCGCCAGGGCGACACGTTCGATTCCGTTTATGCAGTCCGCTCCGGCGCCCTGAAGACCTTCAGCCTGAGCGATGGCGGCGAAGAGCAACTTACCGGTTTCCACTTGCCGAGCGAACTGGTCGGCCTGTCGGGCATGGACACCGAAAAGTACCCGGTTTCGGCACAAGCCATGGAAACCACCTCGGTGTGCGAAATCCCGTTCGATCGCCTCGACGAATTGTCGGTGCAATTGCCGCAGCTGCGCCGCCAGCTAATGCGCGTGATGAGCCGCGAAATCCGCGACGATCAACAAATGATGCTGCTGCTGTCGAAGAAAACCGCAGACGAGCGCATCGCCACGTTCCTGGTCAACCTCTCGGCCCGTTTCCGTGCCCGGGGCTTTTCGGCCAACCAGTTCCGCTTGAGCATGTCGCGCAACGAAATCGGCAATTATCTGGGTCTGGCGGTGGAAACCGTGTCCCGGGTGTTCACGCGCTTCCAGCAAAACGAGCTGATCGCCGCTGAAGGCAAGGAAATCCACATCCTGGACCCAATCCAGCTGTGCGCGTTGGCCGGCGGTTCACTCGACGGCTGATTCAGCGATGGCGGCTGAGCGAAACGGTTCAGCCGCCGTTATACTGCGACGTTTGCAGCCTGCCAGGACACCTCGACGATGGTCTTCGACTCCTTCGACATCAAATCCCTGATTCGCCCCGTGATCGACTTCCCGAAGCCGGGCGTTATCTTTCGTGACATCACCCCGCTGTTTCAGTCGCCGACGGCCTTGCGCCTGGTGATGGACAGCTTCGCCCACCGTTATGTCGAGGCCGATTTCACGCACATCGGTGCGATGGACGCGCGCGGTTTCCTGATTGGCTCGGTACTGGCCTATCAGTTGAACAAGCCGCTGGTGTTGTTTCGCAAGCAAGGCAAACTGCCTGCTGACGTGCTGGCAGAAGGTTATGCGACCGAGTACGGCGAAGCGTTTCTGGAAGTGCACGCGGACAGCCTGTGCGAGGGCGATTCGGTGGTGATGTTCGATGACTTGATCGCCACCGGCGGCACCCTGATTGCAGCGGCGAACCTGATTCGTCGCATGGGCGCCCGGGTGCATGAAGCGGCGGCGATTATTGACCTGCCCGAGCTGGGTGGATCGCAGCGCCTGGAAGACATGGGTATTCCCACTTTTTGCCTGACGCAGTTTGCGTTGACGGATAAGTAAGCGGCGGCCTCAAGGGCCTCATCGCGAGCAGGCTCACTCCTACAATTGATTCGTGTCGTAACCGGGTTTCGTGTACGACAGCAATTCAATGTGGGAGTGAGCCTGTTCTGGGCGGCATTCCGACGATAGCGTCAGCCGCAACACCACAAATGCCCCTCAAAGCCCCATCTGCTTACTGATAATCTCGTTCATCACTTCCCGCGTCCCCCCACCGATCGACAGAATCCGGTTATCCCGATACAACCGTTCCACCAGACTGTCACGCATGTACCCCATCCCCCCCAGAATCTGCACCGCATCGTTGGTAATGCGATCCGCCGTGTCGGTCGCGAAATTCTTGGCCATGGAAATTTCTTTGATCACACTCTTCCCCGCCGCCATTTTCGCCGCCTGGCGGTAGGTGAATTCCCGGGAGACTTCCAGTGCCGTGGCCATTTCAGCGAGGCGGTGCTTGAGCACCTGGAATTTGCCGATGGGTTTGCCGAACGCCTCGCGCTGACGGGCCCATTTCAGGCTCTCCTCCAGGGCTAGCTGTGCGGTCATGTTGGCCATCAATGCCAAGGCAAGGCGCTCACTTTGAAAATTGCCCATGATGCAGGCAAAGCCCATGTTCTCGGCACCGATCAAATTTCCTACCGGTATGTGGCAATCGTCGAAGAACAGCTCGGCCGTGTCTGACGCCCACCAGCCCATTTTCTTGAGCTGTCGACCCACCGTGAAACCGGGGGTGCCTTTTTCGATCAGCAGCAGGCTGATACCACCGAAACCGGGGTCGCCCGTGCGCACCGCGACGGTATAAAAGTCCGCGCGCACGCCACTGGTGATAAAGGTTTTACTGCCGCTGACCCGATAAAAATCGCCGTCGCGGACAGCGCGGGTTTGCAGGTTGGCGACGTCGGAGCCACCGCTGGGCTCGGTGACGGCCAGGGCGCTGATCTTTTCCCCGCTCAGCACCTGCGGCACCACACGATCACGCACTTCAGGCCTGGCCCACTTGAGAATCGGCGGCAGACCGATGTCCAGCGAGCCGAGCCCCGCCACCAATCCTCCGGAGCCGCAACGCATCAACTCTTCACTGGCAGCGATTTTGGCGAACAGATCGCCTTCATGGGAGCCGCCCAACGCCTCGGGATAACCGATCCCTAATATCCCGGCTGCACCGGCCTTGAGGTAGAGCTCCCGGGGAAAGCTTTCGGCTTCTTCCCATTGGTCGATGTCCGGGAGAATCTCACGCTCGACGAAGCGTCTGACGCTGTCACGGACCAATTGGTGGCTGGGATCGAAGTATTCCTGAAAGGCAGGCATCGGCGAACTCCACTGAAGGTTCAGCGAAGTTAACCGAGCGCTTGCTTGGTTTTCAACAGGAATGTGCGATTCAGATGGACCGAGTTGTTTGCATCGCTAGCAGGCTAGCTCCCACAGGGATTTTGTGAGCACCCTAATTCCTATGTGGGAGCTAGCCTGCTAGCGATGGCGTCAGTACAAGCACTACAAAGCGATCGGCTTTCGCCCCGCAAACGAATGCGCCAGCGTCCCGCCGTCCACCAGCTCCAATTCCCCACCCAACGGCACGCCATGGGCAATCCGCGAAGCGATCAGGCCCTTGTTGCTGAGGAGTTGGGCGATGTAGTGCGCCGTGGCCTCACCTTCCACCGTCGGGTTGGTGGCCAGGATGACTTCGGTAAATGTGCCGGCCTCTTCGATGCGGGCCAGCAGCTGGGGAATCCCGATGGCCTCTGGCCCCAGTCCATCGAGAGGCGAGAGGTGGCCCTTGAGCACGAAATAGCGCCCCCGGAAACCGGTCTGTTCTACCGCGTAAACATCCATCGGCCCTTCCACCACACAGAGCAAGGTGTCGTCACGACGGGTGTCGGCGCATTGCGGGCACAAGTCTTCTTCGGTCAGCGTGCGGCACATCCGGCAGTGACCGACCCCTTCCATGGCCTGGCTGAGGGCCAGGGCCAGTCGCGAGCCGCCGCTGCGATCACGCTCGAGCAACTGCAACGCCATGCGCTGGGCGGTTTTCTGACCCACACCCGGCAACGTTCGCAGGGCATCGATCAGTTGGCGAATCAAAGGGCTGAAG
>Ga0247812_10000885_pt1 | contig 17187 bp, 27 predicted proteins | sample UWRJL149409B1_FD_178011 | JGI IMG/M metagenome (GOLD analysis project Ga0247812, IMG submission 178011) | Plant litter microbial communities from Arlington Agricultural Research Station in Wisconsin, United States - UWRJ-L149-409B-1 | ecosystem: Environmental > Terrestrial > Plant litter >...
ACAATAAATTGGGATAAAATAACCAACATTGGCAATCAATTAATTATAGGAGATAAATTAAAAAGTGAGTTTGCTGATAGCGTTTACGATTTTTATGGAACAACCATTAGACCTATACTTAATAACTCTACCGTAACCCTAAACGATAACGATAAGATAGCTTTAGATAGCGTAAAAGATGTAACTGTAAAGCTTAAAAACATAACACCTCTAGACTACGGTATTAGATACATACAAAAAGGGAGTGCTAGTTTAGCTACCATAATATCTTTATTTGCAGATACTGCTGGTAGTATTTCTTTTGCCACTACCTTTGCTGTAGGTGTTCCTACTGGCTTACAAACTTATTTATGCACAAACTTGACAAATAAGGATGAAATAAGTGTTACAATTGATTGGAGTAAAAGTAAATTAACAGACGGACAAAGAATTGAATTATCAGCAGGTAAAGCGATTCTTTCTAAATCCAGATTTTTATATATTCCAGAAATAAATTCAGCACTATTCAGATATCAGTATCCTATTTTTTCAAATAGTGAGATTGGGGCTTTAAGAGGAATATTGGATATTTCTGTTAGGTCAAAGTCTGAAATTTTTACTCCTTATGCGCTTAGATATTTAAGAAGAGGTAGTGCAAGTGTAGCGACAGCAATAAGTTTATTTTATAATTCCAATGAAGATAGTGCGGCAACTACATTTTCAGTTGGTACTGTAAGTGGTATACAAAGCTATTTATGGCTTAATCCTAATAATGGAGACGTTGTAAAAATTGATATAGATTGGGATAGGACAAATATTTTAGAGGGGGCGCAAAGCGATATTACTGCTAACAGGGCTTTGTTTTCCGAGTCTGTTTTTACGGTTATAACTGGTTTAGAAGGTATCCGTATAAACTTATTTGCAAATATGGCTGCACCTTTTAATTCAGCTGACAAAAATTTGTTAAAGGGTATTACTGATGTTTATATAAAATCAAAGTCTGATAATTTTACTTTATATGGAATTAGATACATACAACGAGGAAGTTCTACGTTACCCACTATAATAGCAATATTTGTTGGTAGCGATGCTTTTAATATTAATTTGAACATACCAATAGGTGCGGTTAGTGGAGTTGTGGAATATAAATGGACAAATAACGGAACTGCTCCTGATGCAATAGGTAATGGTGATGAAATAATTCTAACTATAGACTGGGGTAAAAGTGGGATGACAGCTGGACAAAGAATAGATATTTCTTACCCAAGAGCGGTATTTTCAAAAGGTATTTATTCGGCAGCTTCTTCTGGTGGTGGCGGAGGTGATGTATATCCAGAAACAGTTCCTTTGGTTTTGCCAGATGTTTTGTACGTTGCTAAAAATATAGACCTTCCTGTTTATTCAGAAAACCTTAGAGAAGTTTCAGGGGTTGATGAATACAATACAAGGTGTGATATAATAGGAGGTGGCAATTCAGTTCCTTTTAGCAAGCATGATAATCCTTATAGATTTCAGTTTACAGGAACAACCCCTGCCAATTTCAATATAACGGTTTCTAATAAAAAATATAGCGGCGGCGTTATAAATTCTGGAACAATACAGGTTAAACCAACTAGTGATGTGTTTAATCCAACAACAGAGCATAGAATGCTTATGCTTGGCGACAGTAATTTTGCAATTCCAAGTGACCAATGTTTAATGGGCAGGTCATTATATAGTCTAATTACAACAAGAGGTTCGTTTGTACCGATATTTATAGGAACTAGAGGCATTGATGTTGGAGGTTTGACTATATTAAACGAAGGTCATTCTGGTTCAAGGACAATAGACTATGTTAATTCTGCTACGCTACCTACAGGTGGTGGAGGTACAAGACCTAATCCATTTTGGGACGGTACTAAGTTTAATTTCTCTTTTTACATGGCAAACAATCCTTCTTTTGGAGGATGCAATAGACTTATGATTAGCTTAGGTGCAAACGATCAAATATTAGTAGCTGGGGGAAGTTTATCAGTAGCCCAATTTATCACAAACCTTAAAACAATAATCACTAGCGCATGGGAATATAACCCAGATATGAGAATATCATTATTATCCCCTTCTTTGGGGGCTATGCAGGTAGATAGTGGTAATGTTATAAAAACAAATACATTACCCCTAACAAAAGCTATAAAAACTAATTTTTCTGGTGATATTTATAAGAGTGTCAATAATGTGCCTGTAAAACTTTGTAATGATTACGCAACAGTTGATAGGGTGCATGGATTTGATACAACTGCTAATTCTGAAAGAGCTGGGTTTGGAAGCCCTGCACAAGCAACTGTTCCTTGGAGATACCCATTTGATACAACTCACGTTAATAGTGATGCTTACAGAGGTAGGGCTGCTCAATTATTCAGTCAAATTTTACACGACTTAAATAACCCTTAGATAATGGCAACTAAAGTACAAAGAGGTACAGCCTCTAATCTATTAGAAGATAAAAGACTTGCTGTAGGAGAACAGTTAGCTATTCCTGTAAAGGATGTGTTTACTGATGACGAGATAGGTTCGGTGGCTTTAGGCAATACCAATAGGTTAAAGTTCAAGAACTCAGCAGGTGTAGTTAAAGAGGTTGCTAACGTAGAGGATTTAGGAAACTACCAAGTTCTTTCTACCTCATACGTTGGGATTGGTGGAGAAACTACATTTACTTTACCAGCTTTGATTGGTAGGACTATTCTAGTTATGTTCAGGGTAATGAAAATTAAGGTTGTCAATACAGCACCAACAGGAACAGATATTCAATTCAACAACTCTACGGGAGTATTTACGGTAGCTAGTGATTATGCTATTAATGCTGGGGAGGATATTACAATATTAAGCCAATCTGCAAATGGAAGTACAACGGATATTTCAAACACAATACATCGTCAGGTAGCAACTTATGCAGATATGCAAGGTTTGTTGACGGGGGATAATCCTACTAAAGTAATTGAATATACTGTATTAGCAGATGAAACAAATGGAGGTGTAATAGGTCATTACACACATTATAACAACAATTTAACTTATTTCGTTGAAGGAGACGTAACAATATAATTATGGCAAGGAAACCACTAAATACAAGTATAGTAAACGATACAACAGTTAATAACATGGTGCCTATGGGTCGTGCAAAATTACAAGCTTACAGTGGTAGTAATTGGGTAACAACGCCAGCAACAATAGTAGCTGGAACTACACAGTTTACTTCAGCTGGTTTTTTCGTAAGACCTGGAAAGAGGTTTATACTTCAATCATTAATACTTACGGCAAATGGAGAATGTGAAATTACTGCGTTTGTTAGTCCAGACGCAGCAGGAACATGGCATCCTTGGGTAGTGCCTTATGCTGGTAATTCAGATACATTGGTAGGTATTAAGCGTTTAATGGCTTCTTTTGGTCCAAATGGAGGTTCTGTAGAAATACCAATGGGTGGCGGTTATATATTATATGAAAATATGGCTATGACACTCTCTTATAAGTCACCTAATACCGTTGGTAAAAATATAAGCTTTATTGCTGTAGGTGCCGAATTACCAAATGAGCCAAATACAAATGCAGACTTTAAGATAATGGTAGTTGGAGATAGTAATGGTCAAATGAATAATCTTGGTAATGACGCAGTTGGACGAGCTTTTTTAGGAAATACTCATTTTAGCGAAGTTTTTAGAGACTTAGCTAGACAAAATGATATAGATGCTCAGATATTTGCAAACAACTCAGAAGACGGTAAAACTATGTTGGAAGGTTATTATATGATTGAGCAAGGATTGAACAAAGTTCCTTTCGATTTACAGTTTGTTATTTTTGGTATGAATGACGCTACTTCGCAAAAGTATCCTACAGAAGCTAAATTTAAAGAGGCAGCAAAAGCTCATATCATAGCTAGGAATAAATTTAATAAAAATAAACCAATTGTTTTTATAGGTGTGCCGGCCACAGATGATCCAGATAGAACGGGCTCGAGCAGGGTTTCTAATATAAGACAATGGACACTTGACGTAGCAACTGATGCTACAATAGGCGGTACTTCTAGAAATGTTTATTACTTTGATGCAAGCCAACTTATCCCTTTAAATGCAGTTCAGGCAAACGATTTAAACTACAAAAGCCAAGAGAGAGTTGGGGGTCAATATAGGGTTCATTACTCTGGTACGGGTTCAACTTTATTAGGAAATCTTTTATGGGATAACTTAAAATCACCTTTATTCAATAAATAACAATGTCAAAATTTCAAATAAAATTTGGTAATAGAATATTTAAATTTCCTGAAAGAGATATAGAGGTTGCTGGATTAGATGATTTAACAGGTAAACAAGCTACACTAGTAAGTGGCACTAACATAAAAACTGTTAATGGTGTTAGTTTATTAGGTGGTGGAGATTTGCCTATTGCTGGTGGTGCAAGTGGAGCAACAACTGTATACGCTGGTGTAGGAGATGCTGTATACGCTACATCAGGTGACCCTGCTTTACTAGTTAGCGGTACTTATAATGATACTGCATTAACTACTGTATTGGGTGCTTTTACAGATGCACCATTTTCAAGAACAGGTGGAGGTACTTTAACAATTAAAAAAGGAAATTACAGATATAAGTCTAAAACAGCAGGTTATGCAGTTGCAACACATAATACATTTTTAAGAGGTGAAGGGTTTGGTAATACCATATTCCATTTTGAAAGAAATGCCGATATTAATGAAAAAGCTATAACCTTTGGTAAATTAACAGGTGACTTAGAAACCAGACTCTTAAAAGGTGGTGGTGCTGAAAATCTAACATTGTTTACCAATAACGCTAATGTACTAAACACAGCTTTGGTTATCGACTATGCTGAATTTATGACTTTTAAAAGTCTTAGAATTGAGAGATACTATAAATCAGCTATATTGGCAGGTATTTGGGAAAGCAATTTCTATGATACAACTATTGTAGCTTGTGGAGCAGGGTTAGCTGATGGTTTGGTTGGTAGGATTGCAGAACAAGGTGTTTTAGATTTAGATAGTCATACAGCACTTAGTTACAGGGATGCTTGTAATAACACTAGCTTCTTTGGGTTAAACTTCTCTAGCTGTTATGGTACACTTATAAGAATAGTAGCATACGCAAATACAACTGTTAACATTAACTTCTTTGGACTAAATGGAGAGAGTAATACACAAGACGCAGGTGCAGTAAATGAACTATCTGTTTACTATTTCGATAAGATGTCCAACATAAATGTAGTTGGTGGGTTCTATACAATAAACAATTGTGGAGTCACACGTAATGCTTATATGTTAGAGATTGGCAATAGTCCTTTAAATGGTAGTGTCTCATTCTCTAATTTTTCATTCACTCAAAATAGCACAGGTGTTGGTGGTGGTTATAACAGAAACTCACATCAGAGGTTAAACGCATTTATTTATCTAACAGGTAGGAACAGTCAATTGCATTTAGACAACTGTACAATAAACGACCCTTCTGGCAGTGTTGGGTTTACAAGTGGTAGCTATTTAATTGAGGGGGGTGTTAATACAAGATTAACATTTACAAACTTGGTATTTCATGTTAAAGCAGGCGATAGAACAGCAGCTAACCTATTTAATCCAAATATTCAGTTAGAGGGTGATATAAGAATTATCTACTATGATAACGCAGGAAAAACAGGAGTTGAAGAAACTTTTGTATTCGGAAAAGGATTAGCTATCAACGGCTCAACCAACGTTGTTATGAATGGAAGTGATACAGTATTTAACATACCTCATGGATTAGGCTCTGTACCAACATCTTTCGGTCTAACCTTTGGTGACGCATCAAATGAGAACTTCGTACAGTCGGTAAGAACGCTTACATCAACAAACATTGTAATAACCTGTGCTAACGCACCAACAGCAGGTAGTCAAATGGTCTATTGGCAAGTTTATAAATAATGATATTAGGGGGTAATTCAGCCCCCTCTTTAAATCCTAAATATGGTGAAAACTCTACTCAAAACAATTATTTTAACATCCGTAGCTTTTACTAGCTATGCGCAGTTCCCAGCAACTAGGCAGAATGCACCATTAGTTCGAGCCGAACGTTACGTAACCAACTCCCCAACAAACACGATTGGCAACTCTAAAATGATAGAGTACACAAAGGACAGTACAGACCACGTAATGTTCTACCCCAAGATTGGTTATGCGATGTACAGCTCTATACGTGATGACGGTTACCCCACTAGTATAGCTTGGTTTGATAACAACGGCTATTTTAAGCGTTCTCCGCTACCTTCTTGGATTACAGGGATAAACAGTGGTATGGTCAGTTCAGCTTTAGGCTACACCCCTTATAGTGCGTCAAATCCCAACGGCTATATCAGTTCGTTTACCGAAACAGACCCTATCTGGAATGCACAGAAATCAAACTACTCTACAAAGACTGTTGCTGATGCGCTGTACAAATCTATCGGGTATGTCCCTGCTTGGACAGATGTTACTGGAAAGCCTACATTTTTTAGTGGTAGCTTCTTAGACTTGACCAGCAAACCAACAACTTTGGCAGGTTACAATATCAGCGATGCCTATCCTTTGGTTGGCAATCCTAGTGGTTTTCTAACTACCGTTCCTTGGTCTATTATCACAAGTAAACCAAGTTTTGCTACTGTTGCTACGACAGGAGCTTATGCAGACTTAACAGGTAAACCAACGTTCAAGAAACAAGAAACTTACTCAGGTACTACAAATGCTAGTGGCGTTTACACAGCTACTTTCCCAGTAGCCTATTCTGTAGCCCCAAATATTCAAGCAAACATTATAGGAGGTTCAGCTAACCAGTTCATTACTATGAGCGTTACGACTACAGGATTTACTGCTACGGTCTATCAAAGAAATACAGTCAACTTACTATCGACAGAACTATTGCTTGGTACTACGGTACTCGTTAACAACGCCAGAGTTGATGCTTTGATAACAGAAAAATAAAACTTGCATTATTCACCCTTTAATTATATATTTGCCATGAACAAAGAAAAACAAACAGTAGAAGACGAAAATCCAGTTGAGAAATGCGGAGGTGTAGCTAAACCTAAGCTAGAAGAAGGTCAGTATGGAGAGTACATCTGCGAAAATGGTCAATGGGTATTTATACCCGCAACCTAAAATTTAAAACTAATGATTAAAGAGCGTGGATTTCAGTTAACATTCTACATATATTGGATTTGGCACATAGCTATACTTCTAATTATGATTAATGAGTGGAGCTTTAATCCACGCCTTATTATGTCACTTAACCTGTTAAGCTACGGTTTCTTAGGAGTTGGAACAATGCTAACCTTTACATCTTGCTTAGAGGACTGTAATACAAAGTACTTAAGTTCCTGCATATTCTCGTTTTGCCTTAGAACTATTATAATCTTTATGAATTTTTGGGGTTTCTCCAACTCCCGATACACTTTGTTGCTTTGTGGTTTTTCCATGATGATATTCTTCTTTATAAGAAGTTTGGACAGAAAGGACAGAAGAGCCTACCGTAACAATATTTAGCTGTTTTTCTTAGCTATCTTTGCATAAACAAATGTACGAGATATGCTTACACAAAATCAAATAGAAGCCAAGTATGGTAAAGCTAACCCAACAGGTAAGGGATACTTAGTTTGGCTAGACCTGCCTTATTCTATGTACCTTAATTGGCAGACCAAGACTAGGGTAAAACGTATTCAATGTCATAAATTAGTACATGACCGACTTAAAGCTGTTTTTCAGGAAATATTAGACATATACGGACTAGAGGAAATTCAAAGACTACAGTTGGATGACTATGGCGGTTGCTTTAATTACCGACTAATGCGTGGTAGCACTAAGACACTTTCAAGACATTCGTGGGGTATAGCTATAGACATTGACCCCGACCGAAATTTACTGCACGAAACTGCTAGAACAGCAAGATTTGCAAGACCAGAGTATAAGAAATTTATAGATATTTGGTACAAACATGGGTTTTTCAGTTTAGGTAGAGAACAAAATAGGGATTTTATGCACTTTGAGACAGCAATATAATGAATGAGCCATTATTTACCCCTAGAACTATAATGTCCTACTTTTGGTGTGTAGTTGTAGCAGCAATGCTTTTCTACATATTAGTGGAATTTGGTAAAGAGAAAGAGATTTTAACCTTGATTATAGGAATTATTGGAGGAACTATCCTTGGAGGAATATTTGGAGTGTACTTTGGTGCTAACCATAAAGGGCTGACGGAACAGAAGACAATAACCGAAATAACAGACGAACAAACAACAGTAACAACAGAAAAATAAATAATTATGGCAACAGTAGTAGGTAAATTTTTTAAATGGGTAAGCAAGACAGTAACAACGGTTAAAGAGCTGTTCTCATCAGGTAAAATTCAAAAGGAATTGGACAAGGTCGTAGGTATCGTAAATACAATCAAACAGTATGCGGATAGCCCTATTGCAGTAATCGTAGTTAAAGCTACACCATTCACTTGGGATGATAACGCAAGGGTGTTCATCAGCGAACTCTTGCAGAAAGTATTGGACAAATACAAGACGTTGAAGAGCGCAGCAGCATTGCAGGAAATTGCAGGTAAGCTAGCCCAAAAAGAAACAGGACTTCCTTTAGACATTGCAAAGGAGAAAGTTGAAGAAGCTTATCAGTCGAGCAAACTAGGAGTTTAACCTTTTAGCATTCCTTTATCGACCCTTCGGTTTAATTACTGAGGGGTTTCTTATTTGCTCACTAGTCGTTGCGCTATTTATAATCCATCTAAATTGCATATTTTATTTGCAGTTCCCAACTACTGTTGTTATATTTGTTCCTATAGTTCACATTTAAAACATTTACATGGGTAAATATAATGAAGTTAAGGGGTCTGTATTAACGCTTTACACGACCTACTCAAAGGACACCTCACTTTCCTACAATCAAATCGTTAAGAAAATAGCCAGCGACCTCGGCTTGGAATACGAAGAATATTTCAGGATTAAGGTAACACGATGGTTAGACAAGGCAGGTCTGCGTAAACCAATAATCAATATTGAAAGTGATGAGGATTTCTCGAACGAAACGGTTACGGAAACTAATCAGTACTCAAACGGTGTGCAATCCATGCCATCAGCTTGGTCAACGGAACTTAACAAGTTTCTTACTATCGAAGAGTTTTGCGCAAAGTATGGGCTAAACGTTTCTTCAGTTAAAAGTAGTAAGTTGGTTTCCCACAATGCAGGACACATGACATACAACATTGCATTCTTTACGCAAGAGGAAGAAGCTGTTTTAAATGTTAGTGAAGATTTGGAAGAAGTTATTAAAAAGTATATAACCAAACAAACCGTAGACCAAAGACTGGTTGTGGCAAACTCAGACACTTTTGACAGATTAGTTTTTAGCGATGTGCATATCGGGATGAGCGTACAGGGTAATGGTGACCCGTTATACGATGGTAAATGGGATAGGCAAGAACTGCTAAAAAGATTGGATGTAATGATTCATCATGTGCGTGACCACCAAAGCTCAAATGTGCTGTACATAGATGACTTGGGAGATTTCCTAGATGGTTTAGGTGGGGAGACAACGAGAAAAGGGCATCACTTACCGCAGAATATGAACGATAAGGAAGCCTTTGATTTAGCTTTGGAGTTTAAAATAAAGTTGGTTGAAACACTATTACAAAGTTACACACATATAATACTTAACAACGTAACAGAAGATAACCATAGCGGTGTGTTTGGATACTTTGCGTCATCAGCAGTTAAAGGTATTCTCGAAACTAAATATCCTGAAAAAGTTACGGTTAACAACAGAAAAAGATTTATAGAAAACTATACGGTCGGGAAACATACTTTTGTCCTTTGCCACGGTAAAGATAGTGAGTCTTTGAAGTTCGGTTTTAAACCTATTTTAGATACAAAGCAAGCAGAGAAGATTGACCAATACTGTAAGGAACATGGGTTGTACAACGGTAACTTTATAGAGTTCTCAAAAGGAGATTCACATCAGGGTATTTTTGATGATACTACGAGCAACGATTTCCATTACTACAGCTACCCTGCATTTTCTCCACCATCTAACTGGGTAAAAGTCAACTTTAAGAACAGCAAGTCAGGCTTTAGGTTTTACAATATCCAATACAAAGAAAATATTAAAATAGCAATTCCATATTATTTCTAGGTTTATTCAAAAACATTTTATACATTAGCAGAATGGAATTAATAAATAACAAAAGTTATTACGCTACAGTAAGTGAAGGGCTGTATTCTGGCAAACAAATATACGGGAGGTATGACGAAAAGTTACAAAAACTATTTGTTCTTGATGGATTTGATAAGGGTTTTAGTATTGGTTTAGAATACGTTAAAATAATATAAAATAATATGGAAGAATTAATATTTGTAAATCTGGGTATTAACGACTTTAGATGGCTTAAATATGGTGTTGTTCAAATAGTAGCATCTAATAAAAAAAGGATTGTAAGATTTAATTTTAAATGGAACAACAAAATTGTTTTAAAATCAAAAAAGAACTGAATTATGAACAAATTTAGATACATGCAATTTTGCATTGCCCTTGATAATATAATCCTAATGAGGCAGCTTAGACGAAAAAATGAGCCAAAAGATGAAAATATACCTAAAGAAGTTTGTTATACTATAGATGAATACAACAAAGGCATGTCATCAGAAGAAGTGAAAAAATACAATAAAATATTTGAATATCACTATGTATTCAAAAACATATCTACTTTAAGTGAACAAAAAGTAAAAGATTTCTACCCTAGTTTTAAGCAAGCGGTACTAGCAATTCCTATGGTATCTGTTCAAATGTTTTACCACGACAAAAATAGCTTCGTTAAGGTTTATAAATCTAAAGGCAAACGAAGGAGTGTTACTCTACTATATAAGATAGATAATTACTTAATTAAAAGAAAATTACGAAAAATTATTAATCACTTCTTTAAATAAATTATGAAAACACTATTATACTTTAAAAACGAATTAGCAGTTAAACGTGGATTTAAAAATTTTGTTGAATTTGAATATCATACAAAAGACACAAACCCTGTTGGTATAGAAAATGTAATTAATGAGGCTATAGAAAAATATGTAGAGTTTAAACAGCAACTAGCTGTAGAAGAATCTTTAGAATACATTATGGAACTTTCGTTTAATGATGCCACGTCAGATTTAATGAAATTCAAATCCGAAATATTAAAACGATTGAAATTATAAAATACTATGGATAGGGAATTACACAATACACTCATGAGGGGTTATGAAGCTGTACAAAGACAAAAATTAGCGAAAGAAAGAAAATCGTGGAATAAGTATACGGTTACTATAAGTAATGGCAGTTTAGATGTAGATGTTTTTTCTCACGGTAAAGACGAGCAACATGCTATAGATGGAGCACTTTCAGAGTTTTGGAAAGGGACATCTTATCATAGAGAGTTTAAGTTCAAATCAATTAAAGAAGGACATCCACCAACTCCACCGATACCTTTAGGAATTTGGTTATACCTAGCTTTTTGTATTTTTATTATCGGTTCACTTATTTACTTAACAACTTAAATATGCAAACCCAACAGATAGACTTATCAAAACTTCCATTCGAAGAAAGGATAAAATATGCACCATATAGTGTTTGGATACCTACAGAATTTAACATTTTCTCTATGGGTGAAAGTGTTACCTATGGCTCTGGTCATGTAAACGGTGTTGCTTACTCAATAATACTACAACATAATTCTAACGGATACAATGAAACAGTAAATATAAGAAATGAACTTAGCTAGCTTACCATTTCAAGTGAGATTGAAATATGCGCCTTACAGAACATATATACCATTGGGAATTAGCACTTATGAAAATGGAAACGAATATCAAATGAATATAACTGTAGATGATACTAACTATTCAGTCACAACATTTTATGATAAAAACGGATATACCGAGATAGTAAACATATTAAACAAATAATTATGAAAAAATATACATTAAAAGAATTAGCAAACGGAGACTGTGCCTTAGAAAATGACGATACAGTTGAAAATCTACAGTTGGTTTTAGATAAGGCTTTTCCAAAAGATAATCGTAAACTTAGAGATATAAAACCAATACCAAACGACGAACTAGTAGCATTTCAATCGCATCTATCATTTAAGAACCCATATGATGATGGTTGTTGGCATCCGCTTTACAAAACCGACACAACATATTTACTACCGTTTCAAAAATGGCAATCATGCGCAGTATTCTTAGAAGAGATAGAAAATAGTAAAATAAAAATAGTATCAGGATTAGGGTTAAATATTCCCGACGAAGAAATTAACGGTAAAGTGGAAGAGCCTAAATCTATGCGTGAATTTAGCACGGGGGCTACCCGAAACTTAAGTGACGATAAACTTGATTTTAACGGCTTTCTTTCACCACTAGCTTTAGAAGAGTTTGCAAAGTACATGCACAAAAACAGAATACAAGCAGATGGTAAGATGAGAGATAGCGACAACTGGCAACGCGGAATAGAGATTAATTCTTATATGTCTAGTATGTGGAGACATTTCTTCGATACTTGGAAGAGCCATAGAGGATTAGAAACACCTGAAGACCAAATATCTAATTTATGCGGGCTGTTATTTAACGTACAGGGAATGTTACACGAACTTTTAAAAACAAAATAAGGTTATGAAACAAGAACTTAAAAGTGGTATTACGGAACTAGACAATCTTATAGAGGATTTCGAAAATGGTAAAATAAATTTTGTTGAACTTACTAGTAATATTTGGAATAGTGGCTATAGTGCAGGTAGAGATTACGAATCTGATTTATATTATCAAACTAAAGATTACCTATCCACACAATGAGAGCTAACCTACACCAACTGATAGCCGAACATTGCCATGACGTACACGATTTAGAGACACTTTTAGATAAGATTGAACAAATCATAGCTTCACAACCTAAAGTACCGTTAAATGTGAGAATATCTGAACTTAAACGTGATGTATTCGCTTGGAATCACAAGAATAAAGAGAAGTACTCAACAGAGATGCTAACCTCGTTCCTAAACCTTTGGTGTCGTATAGAAAAGAACGGTAACCTAAAGGCAGAGAATGAGAAGAACTTCAAAATTGGGGGAAGGTTAGCAACTTTTGCTAGGATGAATAAACAGTTTGAAAAGAAGTCATCGATAAATCAGTTCAGACAACATTTGGGTACTATAGACCCCTTAAGATAAAATTATAAAATGGCTAAAGCGTATTATAGAGTATCAGATTTCAAACAGCAAGTATTAGATAAGAGAACAGAAATATTTGAAAGAGGTTATGATTTAGGTTTTCATTCATCCTATCCATTTTTAAGTTTAAAGAAAAAGTATTGCGTATATGTTTATGCAAGCCCATTTTCGGGAAAAACGTCCTTTGTTTTTGACAGTTATATGCACATAGCTAAGAAGTATGGAGCAATCTTCGGGATTTTTTCACCAGAGTCAGGTGGTAAAGAGGCTTTAGTATCATATATGGTTCAAATTTATCTAGGTAAAAAATTACATGGTACAGGTGGGCAAGAGGCTACAGATGAAGAATGGGAAGAGGCTCTCTTATTCATAGATAAACACTTTATAATACTTGACCCTAAAATGGTAGGTAAAAATAAAATAGAGTTTACAACTGAAGTATTATTTGAACAGATTTACAATGCACAGATAGAGTATAATTGTAAGATAGATATTGTTCTTGTGGATACCCACGCCATGCTAAGAAAAAATGAAACAGACCGTAAAAAATCAATATCTGATTATATACTTGACAATCTCTATTATTTTAATCATGTGGCAGAATCTATGGATGTGCATATTCAAATCATAATGCATTCAACCGACGAAAGTACACAAATTGACAAAGATTCAGGGGTAGAGTACATTGCTAAACCGCACCCTAATAGAATAGCTAACGGTAAAAATGTTTGGAGAACAGCTCAAACCTTACTAGGTCTATGGAGATGTCCTGAGGGAGTGGTAGATAAAGCAACAGGAGTACCTTATCCTGCAAACGCAACTGATTTCTTTATACAAAAAAACAAGATATTAGGGGCAGGAGATGTAGGAAGCTTTAGGTTATTCTACGATGTTGAGAGGCAGAAATTCTATGAAGAGATTGGTGGGCAACGGTTTTACTGTGGGGAGTATGAAGCTATTGTAAATGCTGAACCAACTACGTCTGCGCTTCAACCCTCTAGTAAATTTGACCAGTCGGATATTTTCTAAAAGCAACTATACCCGTTAAGGTACGTATTCTGTATGTTCTAAGATTTTTATACCTGATAGGGATGTTTAAAGTGCTCGTTAGCACTGCGCCTATTTAGAACCATTCTTTATAAGAAATAAATTTTGCAGTTTGATATATTACGGTTAGCTTTACATTATAAATTAAAACAAAAGGTTTATGAAAACAAATCCAAATGACCCAACAAGCCCAACTACAGAAATAGGAATTAACGGGGAGGTAGTACAAGGTTTCGGTTTTACAAAAAGGGAGCATATAGCAATTGAATTTACCAAAGCTTTAGCTAGTAGTGAAAGTTTTATTAATCAGTATATAGAGGATAACGGTGTATACGGAGATACATTCAAAGGTATTGTTAAAAATGGACTAGCATTAGCAGATGAACTAATTAAACAGCTTAACAAAGATGAAAAATAAACCTAAAAAAATACTTTGGAAGAAAGGCCTTTCGATGGAAGAGTGGGGTGAAACCAGAAAAAGAATGGAAGGGATTGGTGACCCTGATATTTGTCGTATAGGGGCTTCAGATGTTAGCGTTTGTACGGGTAGCAATAAATGGAAATGCCCACAAAGATTATTCTACCACCTAACAGGTTATTATAGCAGTTTTTTTGTAACTGAAACAACTCTTGCAGGTCACCTCATGGAACCGATTACAATTGGTAGATGGGAAAGTTATGTAGCAGATAACGAACAGCAGTCTTTGGAAAACTCATTGAATGGTGTGAAGGTTAGAAAAATGCAAAAAGCTAATTACTTCCTTGTAAACCCTTTGTATCCCAACAGTTTCGTATCATTGGATTACACACCAAAAGGTAAACAGTTTAGCCCTTTCACTGGTGAACTATATGAACCGCTAACTCCTGTAGAGCTTAAACACACAAACCGCAATTACTATATCAAATGGACGGATGGTTGTGCACTACAGTACATGCAACAAATACAATACCAAATGCTTATTAGTAATACTAAGGTAGCGTTACTACTAGTCCTAATTGATGGTGTAAACTTTAAGGTAAAAGAGATTGAAGCTGACCCTGAACAGCAGCAGTTTATTCTTTCAAAAGTAAATGAATTTGCTGAAAAGGTTAAAGTTGGCAAGATGGCTTTACAAGGTATGAAAGATGCGGAAGCTAATGGTAATATGGAAGAGTATGAAGCATTCCATAGCATATTTGAACAGGTAACTCCCGAACCTCTAGGTACATTCTCTAGCGATGGTTGTGATAATGTTAAGTTGATGCAAGAAATATATGCAGATGCTATTGATGAAGATGGTGCTGTTAAAACAGGTGACGAACAGGATGAGATTTGGATGAACGGTTATCTTAAGTGCATCAAGGTTAGCAATAGTATTGAAGAGGTTAAAAATGTATACAAAACTAAACTTCTAAAAAGTTGCGGTGAGTTTGAAGGTATCAAAGCAGGAGAGCGCAAGATGACCAACAGAAGAGCAACCCCGTTAAAGAAAGCTTATTTCGGAATTAAATAATAAAAAATTAAACAATTATGGTAACAAAAGAACAGTTAAAAAAATTAGCAGAACCTATTGAATACAAATATCGTCTTCAATCTGCAAAATATGGTAAAGCTACAATCGTAAGCTACATCGACAGCAGACAGGCGCAGGACAGGTTTGATGAAGTATGTGGTATTGAGAATTGGCAGAACGAATACAGGGCGATAGATGGCAGTTTGTTTGGTGGTATCTCAATATTGGTAGATAGGGGCGATGAGGGAGAATGGATTACAAAATGGGATGTGGGTAGCGAATCATCAATTGAAAAAGAAAAAGGTAATTCTTCAGACAGTTTTAAAAGAGCTGCTGTTATGTGGGGAGTGGGTAGATTTCTTTATAGTCTTGGCATTATCACACTTAAAGCGGTTAAACACACAAATGACAAAGAATATCCAGCAACAGATGAAGGTAAGATTTTATGGAATACTGAAGACCTAACTGAGTACTGTAAGAAAGTAGTAGCTAGTGGAGAGTTAGACCGTACAAAGGCAGGTGTCAGACCCCTTAACACAACCCCACAACCAACAGCTAAAGTTACACCAACAAAAGCTACAGTTCCCACAAATCCAACAGGTAAAGGCTTAGGTGCAGTGGGTGGGGAAACAGGTACATCTGCGCTTCAACCAAATACCAACTTCGATAAGAAAGCTGACCCTGCAAAGGATAAAGCGTTGGAAATGTTCAACGCACTTGATAAACCTACAGTTCTTAAATATCTGATTAAAGATGCTAAGATGCGTTATACCAAGATTGAAGATTTCGTAGAAGCAGAACCTATTGAAAAGATTAGAGAGATATACACAGCGTTAACAGTTAAGTAAAATCATAGGGGTAGCTTTCGTAATGAGGGCTACCTTTTAAATTTAAAGATTATGGAAGAAAACGAACTAAGAATAGGTAATTTTGTTTACAATTTTATGAAACAACCTATCAAAGTAACTTGGGAAAATATAAAATGGTCAAGAGATGTAAACCCAATCCCCCTAACCGAAGAAATACTACTTAAATGTGGTTTTGTAGAAAATGGAGATACCATGCAATTTCATTTACAAGGTCAAATAGTATCATTTAATCGCCTAGACGGAGGTAATTTTTGGATTATGGACACTGATAAAGGTATCAGATGTAAATACCTACACCAACTGCAAAATACTTGGTATACTTTTAAGGGAAAGGAATTGGAAATTAATTTATGAAAAGGTTTAAAATATATTTGGTAGTGTCAATGCTAACCGTTACATTTGCTTGTACCAACAGGGAAGCTAACCGACAGGTCGTAGACATAGACCAACTGATAAAGGAAAGGGATAGCTTACAAAAGAGATTAGATAAAGTTGAACAAGAGAATTGGAACTTAAAAACAGATATTAATTATGAAGACTAAAAACAACGTATTTGTAAAAATT
>Ga0247812_10000886_pt1 | contig 17184 bp, 15 predicted proteins | sample UWRJL149409B1_FD_178011 | JGI IMG/M metagenome (GOLD analysis project Ga0247812, IMG submission 178011) | Plant litter microbial communities from Arlington Agricultural Research Station in Wisconsin, United States - UWRJ-L149-409B-1 | ecosystem: Environmental > Terrestrial > Plant litter >...
TTGCAGAAAGTGCTTCGGTGATTATTCAGGTAGCTTATTTTAAATATACGAAAAGACGTTTTGGCGAAGGCCGAAGAATTTTTCTGATGTCGCCATTGCATCATCATTATCAAAAGAAAGGATACCACGAAAGTAAAATCGTAACCCGTTTTTGGATTGTTGCAATAATGTTAGCCATATTATCAATTGTTACTTTAAAATTAAGATAGATGAAGAGATTGGTAGTACTTGGTGGAGGAGAAAGTGGCGTTGGAACGGCTATTCTCGGAAAAAAACAAGGATATGAGGTTTTCGTATCTGATTTTGGAAAAATAAAGGAGAGCTATAAAGAAGTTCTTATCATTAATAAAATTGCTTGGGAAGAAGAAAAACATACCGAAGACCTGATTTTAAATGCCGACGTGGTTATGAAAAGTCCGGGAATTCCAGAGAAATCTCCCATAGTACAAAAACTGATCGCTGCCGGAATTAAAGTCATTTCGGAAATTGAGTTCGCTAAACCTTTTACAGAAGCATTGACTATCGGGATTACAGGTAGTAACGGTAAAACCACCACTACGATGTTAACGCATCACTTGTTAAAGTCTGCCGGTTTGAATGTAGGTTTAGGAGGAAACATCGGAAAAAGTTTTGCCTGGCAGGTTGCCGAAAATAAATACGATGCCTATGTTCTTGAATTAAGCAGTTTTCAGCTCGACGGAATAATAGATTACAGGCCGGATATTGCCATAATTACGAATATCAGTCCGGATCATTTAGACCGGTACGAATATAAATATCAAAAGTATATCGATTCAAAGTTTCGAATAACAATGAATCAGACCGAAAGCGATTATCTTATTTACGATGCAGATGATGAGGCAATTGCAGAATGGTTAAAAAACAACACAACAAAAGCAAAATTAATTCCTTTTTCATTGACTGAAAAATTTGATGAAGGGGCTTCTATAAATAACAACAAAATGGAAATAAAGATCAACCAAGAAGAGTTTACAATGGAAACAGAATACATTGCGTTAGAAGGAAAACATAACATGAAAAACGCAATGGCAGCAAGCTCTGTAGCGAAATTGATGCAAATTAGAAACGCAACAATCCGCGAAAGTTTATCTAATTTTCAAGGTGTTGAACACCGTTTAGAAAAAGTTCTAAAAATTCAGAATGTACAATACATCAACGATTCAAAAGCAACAAATGTAAACGCTACTTTCTTTGCTTTAGACAGCATGAATGTGCCAACCGTTTGGATTGTTGGAGGTGTTGATAAAGGAAACGATTACAACGAATTGATGTCATTGGTTCGTGAAAAAGTAAAAGCTATTATTTGTCTTGGAGTTGATAATCATAAAATCATCAATGCTTTCGGAAATGTAGTAGATATCATGCTAGAAGTAAATAACATGAACGATGCCGTGAAAACTGCACAGCGTTTAACAGAAAAAGGCGATGCTGTTTTATTATCTCCAGCCTGTGCAAGTTTCGATTTGTTCGAAAACTACGAAGATCGCGGAAAACAATTCAAACAAGCAGTACATAACTTGTAAAAAATAGTCTCAAGTTTCAGGTTTCACGTTATGTGGGAACCTGAAACCTGAAACAAGAAAAACCTGAAACTAAAAACATGAAGGAATTAGTAAACAAATTAAAAGGAGATAGGGTAATATGGTCATTCGTGGCTTTATTGGCGTTGTTTTCGTTTATGCCTGTTTTTAGTGCGAGTAGTAATTTGGCTTATATAGGTCACGGAACCGGTAACACACTTGGGTATCTGGTAAAACATCTGGCCCACATTTGTATTGGTTTCCTTATTATTTATTGGGTACACAGGATTCCGTATCATTATTTTAGGGCAATTTCAAAAATAGCATTGCCAGTAGTTTGGTTTTTGCTTTTGTACACATTGTTAAAGGGAACTGTAATTGCGGGAGCAAATGCAAGTCGTTGGATTCAGGTACCATTTATTGGTATTACGTTTCAAACCTCGACTTTGGCGGCTAGTATTTTGTTTATTTATGTTGCGCGTTATTTGTCAAAAACCAGAGAAGAAAATGAGCCGTTTCAAACGTCATTAATACAGCTTTGGTTACCTGTTTTTATAACATTAGCGTTGATATTACCAGCTAACTTTTCGACAACAGCGTTGATATTTTCTATGGTAATTATGTTGACATTTATTGGTAGGTATCCGCTAAAATATATTGGTTTTATTATTGGTTCAGGAATCGGAATGTTGTTGTTTTTCCTTTTGGTGGCGAAAGCTTTTCCGGATTCTAGATTCTTCAGCAGGGTATCCACTTGGGAAAGTCGTATTATGAACTTTACCACAGATAAGCCGGATGAAGACGATTACCAAATCGAAAAAGCAAAAATTGCAATTGCATCAGGAAAATTGGGCGGATTAGGACCGGGGAAAAGTGTTCAGAAAAACTTTTTACCACAATCATCTTCAGATTTTATTTATGCGATTATTGTCGAAGAATATGGTTTGGTTGGCGGAGTAGCTATTTTGGTTTTATACTTATTACTGTTGTTCAGGTTTGTAATTGCATCGCACAAAGCCAACACGCTATTTGGGAAGTTAGTCGTCGTCGGGCTCGGTTTTCCGATGATATTTCAGGCGATGATTAATATGGCGGTTGCAGTAGAATTATTACCGGTAACCGGACAAACTCTTCCGCTGATTAGTAGTGGAGGTAGTTCCATCTGGATGACGTGTTTCTCTCTTGGCATTATCATTAGCGTAACGAAAAAAGAAGAAGAAATCGCAGAAGAACAGGAAGAAAAAGAAAGAAGAAAAGAAGCGCTTCAGCGATTAATTGATAAAGAACTGGCCGAAGAAGATTTGGTTCATAATGAAAAAGAACCAGTTTATGAAGAAGAAGAAGGGATGTATTCGATAGAAGATAATTCCAGAAATCCGATGAATGCAGTTTTGAATAAGTAAAAAAAAGAATACAAATAGGTTTTTAAAGCGAATAACTTTTAAAAATATGACAAATTATAAATTCATATTAAGTGGTGGCGGAACAGGAGGGCATATCTATCCTGCAATTGCTATTGCTAATGAATTAAAAACGCAATTCCCTGATGCTGAGTTTCTTTTTGTAGGAGCTCAGGACAAAATGGAAATGCAAAAAGTGCCTCAGGCTGGTTATGAAATCAAAGGACTCTGGATTGCGGGTTTGCAAAGAAAATTAACCTTGCAAAATTTGATGTTTCCGCTAAAATTGGCAACAAGTTTGCTAGAGTCAAGACGAATTATAAAACAGTTCAAACCTAATGTAGTTATAGGAACAGGCGGTTTTGCAAGTGGGCCTTTATTACAAGCAGCTGGAGGAGCAGGAATACCAACGGTGATTCAGGAGCAAAATTCATTTCCGGGAATTACCAATAAATTGTTGAGCAAAAAGGCCAATGCAATTTGTGTAGCGTATGGGAATTTAGAGCGATTTTTTCCTAAAGAAAAAATGGTTTTAACAGGAAATCCGGTTCGTCAGGATTTAATCGATATCGAAAGCAAACGTGATGAAGCAATCGCTTTTTATGGTTTAGATCCTAATAAAAAAACATTATTGGTTTTGGGCGGAAGCTTAGGTGCAAGAAGAGTCAACCAGTTAATCGAGAAAGAATTGCAAAATATGCTTTCACAAGATGTTCAGATTATCTGGCAATGCGGAAAGTTATATTTTGAAGAGTATAAAAAACACAATCAGCAGCACGTAAGGGTAGTTGATTTTATCGAAAGAATGGATTTTGTGTATGCTGCGGCAGATGTGATTGTATCGCGAGCAGGAGCATCATCAGTATCAGAATTATGTATTGTTGGGAAACCGGTAATTTTTATTCCATCACCAAATGTAGCCGAAGACCATCAAACTAAAAATGCGCAGGCAATAGTAGATGCAAAAGGAGCGATTTTGTTGAAAGAATCAGAATTAGACAGTCAGTTTAGTATTGTTTTTGAAGCTTTGATGAAAGATCAGGGAAAACAAAAACAATTGAGTGATAATATCAAAAAGCTGGCAATGCCAAATGCAACGAAAGTGATTGTGGATCAAATTAAAAAGTTGTTATAATATAACTTTTTAAGAAAATTATAGAACATAATTAAAAAATTAGAACGCTATTTTTAAGCGTTTTGAGTTATTAAGATAAGAAAAGTACAAAGGTCTAATTACTAGTTTTTTATAAAATAAAACAAACTGTAAATAGCTCAAAAACAAAGTAAAAATGAATTTAAATCAAATACAAAACGTTTATTTTATTGGCATTGGAGGCATCGGAATGAGTGCGCTGGCCCGTTATTTTAAAAATATCGGGAAACAGGTTTCTGGTTACGACAAAACGCCATCGATGTTAACGAGCGAGTTGATTGAAAGCGGTATTGATATTCATTTTGAAGATAATATTAGTCTGATTCCTTCTGACTATTTTGTTGAAAATACGTTGGTGATTTTTACGCCTGCGGTTCCCAGTACACATTCTGAATGGCATTATTTTATCGAAAGAAATTACGAAATTAAAAAACGTGCCGAAGTTTTGGGAATTATCACCAAAGACACTTTTAGCTTTGCTGTTGCCGGAACACACGGAAAAACAACAACATCAAGTATTTTAGGGCATATTTTATATGAAAGCGGTGCAGATGTTACTGCTTTTGTGGGCGGAATTGTAGAGAATTACAATTCGAACCTAATTGGGAACGGTAAAACGGTAACCGTTGTAGAAGCAGATGAATTTGATCGTTCGTTTTTGCATTTGCATCCCAATATTGCCTGTATTACTTCGATGGATGCAGATCATTTGGATATTTACGGAACAAGTGAAGCAATCGAGGCTTCGTTTGTAGAATTTGCGTCGAAAGTAGAAGATAAGAATAACTTGTTTATAACAAAAGAATTGCCTCTTGAAGGAGTGCAGTGTGCTATAAATGAAGATGCTGTATATAAAGCTTTCAATGTTCGTATAGAAGACGGAAGCTATGTTTTTGATGTTCAGACACCATCAGAAATCATGAAAGATTTACATTTTGGATTACCAGGAAAACACAATTTAATGAATGGATTAATGGCTATTGCAATGGCTAAGACGTTTGGCACCCCGACCGACTCAATTGCAAAAGCCATTGCTTCGTTTAACGGAATCAGAAGACGTTTTTCGTACCAGATTAAGTCGGATAAATTAGTTTATATAGATGATTATGCACATCATCCAACAGAAATAAATGCTGTACATCAGGCAGTAAGAGAGTTGTATCCAAATCGTAAAGTGCTGGCCATTTTTCAGCCTCATTTATTTAGCAGAACAAGAGATTTTGCTGATGGATTTGCAGAAAGTTTATCTCGATTTGATGAAGTGTTTTTAATGGATATTTACCCTGCACGTGAGTTGCCGATGAAAGGGATTACATCGCAATGGCTGTTAGAGAAAATGACAAATTCGAACAAAAAAATTGTTGCAAAAAATGATTTATTAGCGGAAATCAAAGCCAGTGATGCGCCAATAATTGTAACAATAGGAGCTGGTGATATTGGAGAAATGGTTCCGTCAATCAAAAAAATGCTAAATGAAAATATTTAATTGGACAAATATTCGATTAATTCTCATTTTAGGGCTTGTTTTATTTTTATATTCTTTTGCTCAACATCGAAATGGGGATCGAAAATTAAAAAAATCGATGGTAGTTTTTGTAGGAGAAAATACGCTTTTTGTGAAGCCGGAAACGGTTAATAAATTGTTGATAGAAAATAAAAGAGACGCTTCCAGTATCCGAAAAGATGAGTTAGATTTGAATAAGATTGAGAAAAACCTTGATACGCAAGAGATGATTGAGAAGTCAGACGTTTTTGTAAGTATCGATGGGGTTCTAAAAGCAGTAGTAAAACAGAAGACACCAATAGCAAGAGTTTATGATGGTGACGCTTCTTTTTATATTGACTATGAGGGTAATAAAATGCCTTTGTCAGACAATTATACTGCTCGGGTTCCACTTGTTTCTGGGGCAATAAATAAAAAAAATAACGAAGATTTAGCTACTTTATTTCGCACAATTTATGACGATGCGTTTTTGAGAAAAAACATCATTGCAATTCAAATTATGCCGAATGGTAGCTTAAAAATGTTTAATAGAAATTATAATTACTTCATCGATTTTGGCAGAACGATGAATGTTGATAAGAAATTTAATAACTATAAAGCCTTTTTTCAAAAAGCGGTTTTAGATAGTTCGTTATATAAATACAGTAAGATTGACCTTAGGTTTACGGAACAAGTAGTTTGCACAAAATAATAGAAAATGGAAAAAGATAACATTGCAGTAGGTCTAGATATTGGAACGACAAAGATAGTTGCCATGATCGGCAAGAAGAATGAGTATGGAAAGTTGGAAATTTTGGGTATTGGAAAATCCAAAAGTTTAGGAGTTGCGAGAGGAGTTGTAAACAACATTACGCAAACTATCCAGTCCATTCAGCAAGCAATACTTGAGGCGGAAAACAATTCAGGTTATAAAATAAAAGATGTTGTTGTGGGTATCGCAGGACAACACATCAGAAGTATTCAGCACACAGATTACATCAGCCGTAATAATCCGGAAGAAGTAATTGGAGAAAAAGACATTCAGCTTTTGATTGACCAGGTAAACAAACTGGCCATGTTACCGGGAGAAGAAATTATTCACGTTTTGCCGCAGGAATTTAAAATCGACGGACAGTCTGAAATTAAGGAACCAATAGGAATGTACGGTGGAAGATTAGAATCTAGTTTTCACGTTGTAGTTGGACAAGCTTCTTCAATCAGAAATGTTGGAAGATGTATTCAGAGTTCAGGAATTGAATTGTCTGGATTAACATTAGAACCATTAGCTTCTGCAGATGCTGTTTTAAGTCAGGAAGAAAAAGAAGCAGGTGTAGCCTTAATTGATATCGGTGGGGGAACAACAGATTTGGCCATTTTTAAAGATGGAATTATTCGTCATACAGCAGTGATCCCTTTTGGAGGAAATGTAATTACAGACGATATCAAAGAAGGTTGTTCGATTATCGAAAAACAAGCAGAACTTTTAAAAATAAAATTCGGATCAGCCTGGCCGGGAGAAAATAAAGACAACGAGATTGTTTCTATTCCGGGTTTAAGAGGCAGAGAACCAAAAGAGATTTCGCTTAAAAACTTATCTAAAATTATTCATGCCCGTGTGGTAGAAATTGTAGAGCAGGTTTTTGCAGAAATTAAAGCTTATGGACACGAAGATCCTCGTAAAAAATTAATTGCAGGAATTGTTCTTACCGGTGGTGGAGCTCAGCTAAAACACATCAAACAATTAGTAGAGTATATTACAGGTATGGATACCAGAATTGGATATCCAAATGAGCATTTAGCAGGAAATTCAAGCGAAGAAATTTCTAGTCCGTTATTTGCTACTGCAGTTGGTTTAGTAATGAACAGTATCGAAAATAGCACGCAAAGTGCTGTTAGAATGGAGATTGTAAATGAGCAGCCAAAAGTGGTTTACAGAAATGTTCCTCCGCAAGTGCAACAACCTGTACAACAACGATACGAAGTAGAAGAAAACTACGTTGAAAGAGTAGAAACTATCGAAGAATCAAGAGAAGTAAGAGGTACTGCAACTAAGGAAGAATCTACTGAAACAAAAATTAGAAGATCATTTTTTGACCGATATGTCGATAAAATCAAAGATTTTTTAGACAACGCAGAATAAATAATAAGAGAAAAGGAATTACTATTGGCCCCAAGTCAAGAAGTAAAAAATGTATTAAATAAGAATTTCAAAAACCAAAAAGATGATGAGCAACTCAGAATTTGGAAGTATTTCATTTGATTTACCAAAAAACCAATCAAATGTTATCAAAGTAATAGGTGTAGGTGGAGGTGGTAGTAATGCTATCAACCATATGTTTAAACAAGGTATTAAAGGCGTTGATTTCATCGTTTGTAATACTGATTCACAGGCACTACAAAACAGTTCGGTACCCAACAAAATTCAGTTAGGTATGAACTTAACAGAAGGTCTTGGAGCAGGAGCAAATCCTGATGTAGGACAGCAATCTGCTATTGAAAGTATCGCTGATATCGAGAAAATGTTAGACCGTGGTACTAAGATGGTATTTATTACCGCTGGTATGGGTGGTGGTACAGGTACTGGTGCAGCTCCGGTAATTGCACAATTGGCCAAAGAAAGAGAAATACTTACGGTTGGTATCGTTACTATTCCTTTTCAGTTTGAAGGAAAAGTGCGTCAGGAGCAAGCACTTTTAGGAATCGAAAAATTGCGCAAGCAAGTCGATTCGCTAATTGTAATTAATAATAATAAATTAAGAGAAGTATACGGAAATCTTGGATTTAAAGCAGGATTCTCTAAAGCGGATGAAGTTTTGGCAACAGCCTCAAGAGGTATTGCTGAAGTAATTACGCACCACTATACTCAAAATATCGATTTACGTGATGCTAAAACTGTTTTATCAAACAGCGGAACAGCTATCATGGGATCTTCTGTTGCAGCGGGTGAAAACAGAGCCAAAGAAGCTATTGTTTCAGCATTAGATTCTCCGTTGTTAAACGACAACAAAATTACAGGAGCCAAAAACGTATTGTTGCTTATCGTTTCTGGATCAAACGAAATTACATTGGATGAGATTGGAGAAATCAATGATCACATTCAGGTAGAAGCAGGTCATAATGCTAATATTATCATGGGAGTTGGTGAAGACGAAACTCTTGGTGATGCTATTGCAGTGACTATTATTGCAACAGGTTTTGATGTTGAACAACAAAATGAAATTGTAAATACAGAGCCTAAAAAAATTATTCATACGCTGGAAGATGAGCAAAGAAGTGTTCATAATTTAAGCAATAAATCAGTTACTTCTTTTGATGTAAATGCAGAAACACCTACTGCAAAATCTGAAGAGAAAATTGTTTTTGATTTAATGGATGATGAAGATACCGAAATGCCATTTACAGCTACGCATGTTGCTCCAGTTGAAGTTGCTCCAATTGAAGTTGCACCAGTTGCAGTTACTCCGTCAATGAATGTTGCAGGCAATCCGCCAATGAATGTTGTAGTTAATCCATCAACGAATACAACAAGCAATCCATCGATGAATAAGGAAGAATTAGTGGTGATGTCTGAGTTTATCAAAAACCTTGACGTAACTTTCGAAATTGTTTCACCTATTACAGATATTGATTTTACTATTACGACTCCTGAGACTCAAACTTTTCAGGACGTGAAACCAGTTCAGCAAGTTCAACAAAGAACTTTTGAAAGAGAAGAGCAAACCACTTTCTCATTCGATTTACCTCTTTTTAGATCAGAGCCAGAAGTTAAAAAAGAACCGGTTGCAGAACAGGAAAATAAAATTTTATTCGAATTATCGAATGAGACCCGTAATATAAAAGTAAATGATCCGGTTCAGTTTGTTCCGGTAACAGAACTTTCAGAAAAAGGAATCATCAAATATTCTTTGGAAGAGTATATGGAGGTTGAAAATGAGTTAGTAGCATCAAAGCCTGCTGATAAAGTGGTAGAAGATGTAATTCCTGCGGAATTAAATATCACTATGAAGCAAAAAAATGATTTTGCAAGTGAAGCTCATTTTACAACAACTTCAGAGGTTTCTCCGATGGAATTAACAATCGAGGAAACTTTACGTTTGAGAGCTGAAGAAAGAAGAAAGAAACTGAAAGAATTTAATTATAAATTCCATAATAATGTTTCCAGAATTGATGAACTTGAAAAAGAGCCTGCTTATAAAAGGTTAGGTATCGATTTATCAAATAATCAATCAAATAATAACAATTCGAGAATATCAGTTGGAACAGATAGTAACAACGATTTGCAGTTGCGTTCAAACAATTCATTTTTGCACGACAACGTAGATTAAGTTTATAATCCTAATAATTAAGATAGCCCGAAAATTGGATTTAATTTTCGGGTTATTTTTTTTATCTTCGCACAGAATTTAAAATTTGACTTCTTTACTTAACTTTTAAAGTTAATTTTGTTGTCAGTTCAGGCGTTGGTCGGGAACAACTTTCAAATATATCAATTATAGGTTAGTACCTATTTAAATAAAAAATAAGATGAGTTTACAAGCATTAATCATGGACGAGATTAAAACCGCCATGAGAGCAAAAGATACAGTGGCATTAGAAGCATTAAGAGCTATTAAATCTGAAATGTTATTAGCTGCAACAGCATCAGGTTCTAAAGAAGAATTAACAGAAGACGATGAAGTTAAATTACTTCAGAGATTAGTTAAAACCCGTAAAGAAAGTGCTCGTATTTTTACAGAGCAAAACCGTCCTGATTTAGCAGAGCCGGAATTGGCTCAGGTTGCTGTAATCGAGAAATTTTTACCTGCACAATTAAGTGAAGAAGAAGTAGAAGCTGTAATTGCCAAAATTATCGCTGAAACCGGTGCTTCAGGAATTGCTTCAATGGGTAAAGTTATGGGATTAGCTTCTGCACAATTAGGTGGAACTGCTGAAGGAAAAACTATTTCTGCAATCGTTAAGAAATTATTAGTTTAAAAATACTAGATTTTAGAGTTCAGATTTTAGATTTCATTCAATAATCTAAAATCTAAACTCAACATCTGCAATCAAAAGACCACGTAGTTCAACTGGATAGAATATCAGATTTCGGCTCTGAGGGTTGGGGGTTCGAACCCCTCCGTGGTCACTATAAAAAAATGAAAGCCTGCAAAGTGTATATTTTGCAGGCTTTTTTTATGGTTTCGAAAACCCTTAGTGATTTCTTTAATTGTACAAAGTTCTCATTGTTTGCAAGTAATTTTGGATCGAATCCCATTAAGGGTTTTGTTTTTTCTGCATAGATGATGTAATTAATATCATAGCGGGTTCGAGACTAAAATTAAGCCCATTCTTCGGATTTACCACCCGAGCGATAGCGAACAGGCGATGCAAATTATTCCAAATACAAAACCAACTTCCCCTTAAGCCTAAACCCCAATCTCGCCAAACCGCTGTTAGCCGTAGTTATTTTTATTCATTAATTTTTTCAAAAATTCCTTTTTCATTTCGCTCAAAACTTGTTCCGACTTCAGATTCCAATAAATATATGAAGGAATCGTCTATTGATAAAACAGCTCCAAGAGAAACTAAACTTACATTTTCCGAGTTATCCATATATTCATCTGATTCGTCTCCTGATAAAATTCTCCAACCTGTGTCAACATAATCTCTGTTTTCGTCTTTTTCCATTGGTTCTTCTCTATAAATGTAATTTATTGGTGCTTTGTCATAAAGAATTTTATTTGTAACAAAGCATCTATCATAATATTTATCTGCCAAATTTGGTTCAGATAATTCTAAATTGTGATTGATGATATGTTTATGCTCAAAAATTATTTCGTCACCAGCATAAAGTTCGTGTAAATAAAATGGATGATTGTCTAATTTTCCTTTAAACTTTTCTCCATTAATTTCTGTAATCTCAACCCACATTCTTTCAGCTGATGGATGTTCTGAATTAGAAGAATCAAACTCGAAAGTAAGTTTTACTATATTGCCAACAACAAGGTTTTTCGTTATTTCTCTACTTGGTTTGTAAAAAGTGTATTTGTGTTCTAGGGCTAATTTTTCCGAGTCTGTTAACTTCCAACTTCCCATTTTATAACCTAGAGAATTAATTCTTCGCAAGTCAAATTCCCATTTCTTGTCAAGTTTACAGAGCTTAATTATTTTTTTAACTAACTCTGTTCCTTTTCTGTCAATAATTACATAGTGTTCAACTAATTCATTGCCCAAATTTTCAAATGCTATTTCCCATTCATTATTGTCGATTAGTTCAAATCCACTTTTGAGTTGTTTAGTTATTCCAGCTACTATTTCAGTTTCTTTTTCGTTAGGTAAAACTTCGGATTTTACATACTCAAAAAAGTCTTTGACAGCTTGTTTTCTTTTTTTTGAGTTAAAAAATATCATATTGGTTATTATAATTACGGCTAACGTTCTCGCGCTGCAAGCAGTTTGGGATTAAATTAAGCCTATTCTTCGGATTTGCCAAATCATCCCAAATACAAGACAATCTTTCCATTAAACCCAATGCCCAAATCCGTTGTAGCTGTTATGCGACGTTTTATTTTCCTTTTAAATAAGCTTCTCCGTCTAAAGTAATATAGTCCGTTCCATTTACAGAATATTTTATTACTAAAGGAACAGAACATTTTGTAATCTTAATTTCACCATTTTCATCAATTTTTTGGTCTTGAACTAATATTGTATTTAATGTCACCTTATTGTTCAATGGAATTTCTCCACGTTGTACCATCAATTTAAAATTAGGGTCTGTCATTTGAAAATTAATAATTTGGTTATTGTGAAAACCTTTCCAATAAAAATTTCCGGATTTAAGAACAGGAGAAATTAAATCTATAACTGCTTTTTCAATTTCGTTTTTTGGGAGTTCATCTGATGATAAAACGAAATTATAAAATTCACTTTGCGGAACTTCACGTTCATTGCCAACAGGTTCGCCGTTTAGTAGTCTTTGATTTGATACTTTATATATTCTTTTGTATTGCCCCACTTTACGATAAAAATTTGACCTTCTCCAAGTTATTTTATAATCTAACATAAGAAGTTCTACAACTTTTTTAATCAAGCTTTCATCAATCTCATTTTCTCCTTTTGATTTTAACTTTAGCTCACGTAATTCTTCTTTTTTTAACTTATTATCCAATTTTAAGTTTTCGATTTGAAGTTTAGTTAGTTTTTTATTTTCAACAGGAATGCGTGAAAGAATTAGTGCAATAGCACTAACAATCAAAGTTACTTGATTAGGATTATCACCAATAAATTTCCAAAATTCGATAAAGCCACCTTCTTTTGGAGGTTCGCTTTGAACGAGTAATTTAAAGTCTAAACTTTTAGAAACATCGTGGTATAAGTTAAGAAGTTCTTTCTCGCACTCATTGCGAACAAGAGCATCAAAGCCGTGTGAATTGTCACTAAAGTAATAATGAAGTTCTAATTGATTTGATTTTGAAACCATTAATAGTTAGGTTGTTATATTTATCAAACATAGGTAATTTCAGCGGATTCTCAAAAAATGTCGCATAACGTTCTGGCACTACAGCGGGTTTGGGACTAAATTAATCCCCATTTTCGGATTTGCCAAATCATCCCAAATACAAAACGATCTTGCCATTAAGTCTATTGCCCAAATCAGTTGTAGTGGTTGTTATGCGATGTGTTTTAAAATGGATATTTAAAATCTGGATACCAGTTTTCAAAGTCGGCAATTTTTTCATTACTGTTTTTTTCCGTCCAACCAGTGTAAAGATCAATTTCACCTAATCCGAAAAAGAATTTTTCACTTTCAAAATGTTTTACCTCGTACTCTTTAAAATGTTCTAAAGTTTCATTTTTTTTACTTTCTGTCAACTTCAACTTATTCTGCCAAAATAAATCATAATTTGCATAATCTGTATTCATTCTAACCTGTGCATTTTCAAAATCGATGTTGCTTAAGATGTCTTCAAATTCTGTTATAAATTCCTCAAGTTCAGTAGTGTCACAAGCTAAATATTTTACTGTTCTCCCAAATGTAAATAACATATCGTCATAGTAATAAGGGATTTCTTGAATTCCAGTTGAAAAAATAGCAGGATGGAAGTGATAATATTTCTTTCCAAGAACTTCATTTATTATAAAGTTTTTTGAATTCTCATATTCTCTATCAATTAAAATCGCACCATAAAAATTGTTCCATTCAATCATATTTTCGATGTTTGGGTTTTAACATATCGCCTAACTTGTATATAGTACTAACAACATCAGACTTATCATCCCAAAATTGGGTAGATATGTCTGACAAGGGTCAGGGTTTATTTATTATCAAATATATAATAATAAACTTATAAATAATCAAAAGAACTTTTAATTCGTTGAATGCTTTTGGTACTGAGAGTGTATAAAATTCAGTGGACTTGCTGCTTTATTGAATCAGCACAAACACGATTAATCAATAGTAATATTAACGTTGAATCAAAAAATTAAACATCATTTAAAATTTTCAAATCTTCCATTAAATGGTTCGAATTCTGTACCGCCAAGGTCACTATAAAAATATGAAAGCCTGCAAAGTATGTATTTTGCAGGCTTTTTTGTTCAATAAATTTGGTTCGATTATTACTTTGATATTTGTTAAGCTTAATATTTAAAAAATAGTTTAATGTTAAGCTATTTTTAAAATTTGTAGTTTTTATAGTTGTTTTATTTCCATATTCTATGTTCGCATGTAAAATCGAGTATCTTTACCCGCAACTGTAATAAAGAATATCTGGATTATCGAATAGTTTTCCTTTTCATAAATCAAAATTCGTGTTGGAATTTTAAAGTTATAAATAAACAAAATTTCCTTAATAAATTATAATCATTACTAGTGCCAATTCCTTTTAGGGTTTTTATTAGTTTTTGGACTCAACCTTAATCGCAATAGAATATGACATTAATATCCAAAGAAAAATTTTCTGAAGCTGCCGGCCTTTCTAAAATTCCTATTCCCGGATTAAGCTCTTATTTAATGAAAGTAATGAAAATTAACAACTTAAATACCATTGTAAAAGAGGGAGGTAATCTTGAGGGCGAAGATTTTGCTAATTACGTTTTAAATAGAATTGGAGTCAAAGTCCAATTTGATGATACAGAATTACTAAACATTCCTGGAGAAGGTGCTTTTATTGTTATTGCAAATCATCCTTATGGCGGTATAGAATCGTTAGCTTTATTAAGTACAATTGCGAAAAGACGTCCTGATACGATGTATATGGGCAATTTTTTATTAAAGGAAATTCCAAATCTTGCAAAATGTATTATTGCTGTTAATCCATTTGAAAATGTACAAAATTCTGCTAGCATTACGGGATTAAAAATGACACTGAAAGCACTAAGTGAAGGTATTCCTGTTGCAATTTTTCCTGCGGGAGAAGTTTCATCTTATGATTTTAAGACAAGTGAGATCACAGACCCGGAATGGCATCCTGTAGTAGGCAAGGTTATTAGTAAAGCAAATGTGCCTATTGTGCCTATCTATTTTCATGGAAATAATGGTTTTTTCTTTAGTATGCTAAAGTCAATTCATCCTATGCTGCAAACTTCAAAACTAATTTCTGAGCTCTTTAATAAACAAGGACATGCGCTAAAAATGACTATTGGAAAAACAATATTTTTAACTGAGGTAAGTAGCAAAGCTTCAGATCCTTTACTATTGAAAAATCTTAGAAATAAACTGTACGCTCTTAAAAACCAATTGCATAATTAGTACAAAAAATTGAATATTAATAAGGAGCTGGAGATTTTTTATTTTAAGAACTTTTCTTTGGCTTTTTTACCAGAAAGTAAAGTGCTGCCAGAAAAACAATTATATAAAGAACTGCAAGTGCCGGTTTCTCAAATTTTAGGCTTTCAAAGTCAAACTGTTTATATAATGTTACTCCTAAAATGATTACAACAACCATCAAAGGAAACGATAATGATTTTTTATTTTCCATTTTATTAATGTTTACAATTAGATCAATATATTTCGGTTACAACTCTTTCACAATTAATTCGTTGCAATAAATTTAGTAAAAATACTGTAAATATAGTTATACTGATTTTTTGGGAAATTACAACAACTTCTGCACTTCCAATTCTGCAATAATTTGCTTTTTCATTATAGTATGAACATAATCTTTTGCCTCAGCATAAGAGATGGAATATTTACGCGGAATATCTTGTAAATGGGTAGGGAAGTTTGCTAGTAATTTATCGTAATAAAGATCTAATTCGCTTTCGTTGGGCATTTCGAATTGTAAGCGCAATTGAAATCGTCGCAATAAAGCAGTGTCAATAGTGTGGTAATGATTGGTAGCACAAATGAGCAAACTATCAGCGGGTAAATAATCAATCAACTGAATAATTGTGTTTACCAGACGTCTCATTTCGCCAACGTCTTTATCATCACTATCCCGGCTTTTACCTATTTGGTCGAATTCGTCTAAAAATAATACAGCCTTTTCTCTAATCGCTTTATCGAAAATTGCTTTTACATTTTTTGAAGTTTCACCAATTCGCGCATTGATTAAAGTACTTAGATTGATGATTACGATATTTTTGTTTAAAGCAGTCGCAATAGCTTTTGCCGTTGTTGTTTTGCCACAGCCGGAATGACCATGAAGTAATATTTTGTTATCAACTTTAAGATTATACTTTTTTAATTCGTCAAGATATTGATGCTCTTTGATGGTTTGATGTAAGGCGGCTTTGTTTTCTTCGCTAAAAAGTAAATCGGCTAAAGCTATTTTTTCGGTATCGTTTACGGTAAGTTCGTATAGATTCATCTCAATTTTTATTTGATGCAAAATTAGATTTTATTCTGCAATATTTTCATTCCATATCTCTTTTCCTAAAAATCGGTTTCCAAAAATCGAAGTGCCAATTCTCACCATATTAGATCCTTCGGCAATAGCCATTTCCAAATCCTGCGACATTCCCATAGAAAGTTTTAGTTCGCTTATTCCTTCTATTTTTGCTTTATAAATTTCATCCCTGATTTCTCGGAGTAATCTTAACGAAGGCTGCATTTTTTCTTTTTCGACATCTAATAAACCAATCGTCATCAAACCTTTTATTTTTAAAGTCCCGTAATGGTTCATTTCACGAATAAAAGATATTACTTCATCAGGTTTAAGCCCAAATTTACTTTCTTCGAATGAAGTATTCACTTGTATAAAAACATCCAGATTTCTTCTTTCTTTTTGTAATTGTTTGTCGAGTTCCTGTGCAAGATTCAGTCGGTCAAGTGACTGTATGCAAGAAACATATTTTAAGACATCTTTTATTTTGTTGGTTTGAAGATGACCAATAAAATGGCGTTCTACGTTTAATTCTTTTAAGCCAGGATCTTTTTCCCGTAATTCCTGCATTTTGTTTTCACCAATTAAATTTTGACCGGCTTCGATTGCAATCCTGATTTTATCGGCAGGAACCATTTTGGTAGCCAGTAATAATTGTACGTCAAGAGGATTCCTGCCTGAAAGTTTACAAGCAGCTTCGATTCGATCATGAACCTCTTTTAAATTGGAAATTATCATCTCTTTCATTTGGCAAAATTAAGATTTGCCCCGATTAAAGCTGCGATCCAGTTTTTTGTATTTA